>ERZ842401.2850-NODE-2850-length-22351-cov-8.136616_pt1 | contig 22351 bp, 35 predicted proteins | sample MGYA00521270_ERZ842401 | MGnify/ENA primary metagenome ERZ842401 (study PRJEB31892, sample SAMEA3878208) | bioreactor metagenome | biome: Moose rumen | place: Sweden | collected 2011-10 | study: EMG produced TPA metagenomics assembly of the PRJEB12797 data set...
CTTAACGCAGGGAATCTCTGTATGTAAGTTATATAGTGATGTAAAAGAAAGGAATTAAAAAATGGAAGAACAGTTAAACAAAATTGAAAAACAGGAGCATAATTTTACAGACGCTTTCGGAAATGAAATCCATGTAGGCGATGTAATTATGTTCGCGCTCTCCGCTGGAGGCCGCTTTAAGGTCGGTACAATCAGCGCACTGAAAACAGGCTGGGCGTTAGGTAAATGTCGCGATTCCGTAATTGTAGACGGCTATCGTATTATCTACGAACGCACTTACCTTGTCGGCGGTGAAGTACCTCTGCCAGAGGGGGACTAAATGACAGTAGGGGAAGAATCGAGGTGATATGATGGAGCAAGAAACCTTAGAGTATCGGCTGGCGAAGTTGGAACAGCAAAACGAGCGTATCTTAAAGAGCGTGGATGAGCTGAAAGACTCTATGCCGAAACTTTACATATCGAAAGAGATATACCGCAGTGAAATGTCCGATTTGGAACGGCGTATAGCGATTTTAGAGAGTAATTCGTCTAAAGCTACATGGGCATTGCTGGGTGCGGCAGGTTCTCTCGTTGTGACATTAGCAAAAGCATTTTTAGGAATTTAATTGGAGGTAATTTATGTTTAACAAAGTGAAAGACTATTTCAAGAACTGCTGGGCAAAGTATAAGGCTCTGCATTGGGCAGTACGGCTCAAGATGATTTTTACGTTCATTCCGAATCTGTTATTTTATCTGCTGGGCAAAGGGCTTCTCGTGGCAGTAGAGGGTACGGTTTGGGTCAATAGCAAAATTTATTACTTTACCATGCACGAGCCGGACTTTAGCGGTCTGAAAGAGGTGTGGGGAGGCATCAAAGAACTTGGCCGACTGTTCAAAGAGAAACCCCTCATTGTGAAAATCAAGGTGGCCGTTTGCTTTGTCCCTGTTCTAGTGCTGTTTGTAATTACCAATATTGGCGAATTTGCGGATAAGTACGGCACCTGTATGATTCGCTGGGCATGGCGTGATAATAAGAGCGACCCTCGATACGGTAAAAATCTCGCTGGACAAAAATGTGTCGTGCTTAGTAAATCGGCTATTAGCGCAGAACCTGTGAGGGAGGTACAGTGGTGAGAGCCATTGAAAAAATCATAGATTGGCCTTTGGATAAGGTGTTAGGGGTTGGCTTAGTGCTGACCCTTTTGGTTTCCCTGTTTTTGGGCTATGACTCTATCCAAGGCAACATCATAAGCGGTCTGATTGGCTATATGTCTAAGACTGTAATTCAAGAAAGGAAGGTTGAAAGTGGAAAAAGTAAAAAAACACATCGGGAGAGCCATCGGTAAATTCTCCGGTTGGCTGTGGAGCGCATTGTTCACGCTGACCGTTGTGCTTATCGGTCTTGTTATGATTGCGGGAGCAGGTCTGATTTATTTAGGCTGTGCTTTGGGAGTTCTGACTGTCGCAGCAGTTATCGCGAGTTGGCTGGCCAGTCTTGTCGGTCTCGGCGCGTATTGGGCAGTGGCGTTCTTCTTCGGAATCATTCTTATGCTTTGGTGTAGATGGGGGTGAGAAAATGTGTTGTAAGGATTGTCTCGGAAACATCGTTGAGGCTGGTGATACGGTAGTTTTTGTGACTGTCTACTATCACGATTTGAAGGTAGGCACGGTGGCAAAGGTTACTCCCAAAGGGGTTAAGGTAAAGGACTCTAAGGGGTATCTGTTCCAGCGTCACCGTTCTCAGATTGCTTTAGTCAAAAAAGGTGGTGAATGAATTGTTACAGGGAATTGTTGAGTGTAATAGTTGCAATGTCAAGCACTTCCGGCTGGTGAAGCCCGATATTAGCAAATCGAAAATTGAGATTCGTTGCGGTGGCTGTGATAAGACTATCGGAGTCATTGAGGATTTCATGGTCGGGGAGCCGGTAGTTGTTGTACAAGAGGAGGAGAAAACTGATGCGTAAAGTTACGGTTGAGGAATTAAAGCAGATCGCCAGCGACCAGCGCGAGGCCGTTTGGAGTCAGGCCGAATCTGTAGGCAGGGAGCCGAAGGTGTATTTGCATTGGACAGCAGGGCATTACTTCCAAAAGTTTGCAGACTATCATATCAATATCACGGCAGATGGTACCATTTGGCTTATGACCGAGGACTTGTCCGAAGTGCTGGCTCATACATGGAAACGTAATACTGGCTCTATCGGAGTAACTCTGTGTTGTGCGGCAGGTGCTACTACTAACGATTTAGGGGACGAGCCACCGACCGAAGACCAAATCAACGCGATGGCCAAGGTTACTACTGCTCTGTGTGATGGCCTGTGGCTGACGATTGACAAAAGCCATGTAATGACTCATGGTGAAGCGGCGGCAAACGAGGACGGTCTTCGTCCGCATCCGGCTTATGCTGTTTGGGAGGACGAGTGCGGGGACGGACAGGTGCGTTGGGATTTAGAGTATCTTGGTACAGATGAATCCCCCGAATATGCTCCGTGGGACTTGGACGGTTCTCGCGGCGGTGATGTTCTGCGTGGTAAAGCGCAGTGGTATCGCGATAAAAAGCTGGTCTGATGGGGACACGCCGTAGACTAGTGGGTATTCGGTTTATTGGCTTTGGGAGAGAGTGGAGTCTTAGGCATCACTGGTGCTCCCTTGGCTATGCCGATATGTGGCCTGTTCGGAAAAAGGACAGTCGAATCCGTAAAGTGAAACATAGAAATAAAAAACGAAAGGTGAGATGATTTTGTCAAAAATTAAACGGTTCGTAGAGTATATCACTCTGCATAGTAAGTATCTGATAGCACTACTGCTGATTGGGCTGGCGTTTTACGCTGGCTTCTTTATTTGCAAGCATTACGACCAGAACGTGGTCGAGGTTCCTGTTGAGAAAACCATTGAAAAGCGTATCGAGGTTCCCGTAGAGGTTCCTGTCGAAGTCAAAGGTGATACGGTCGTCCGATATGTAGAAAAGACCTCTCCGGAAGATTGTGACGTGGAGATTACCAATCCTGCTCCGGCAATTACGGTTGCTTACAACGGTGAAAAAACGGAACTGGCTGGCGTATCGGGAGAGAGTCAGAAGTTTGACCGTGGCAAGCTGCAGGTCGAGCAAAAGACAGAGGCCACTCTCGATGTGACTCCTATTGTAGACAGGGAGGTGGCGTTGGCTGTCGATAAGCAGAAATTAGAGGATAAGGCCGAGCTGGATGAAGCGGTGCAAAAAGAAAAACATAAGGCTCATCGGCATGGGCAGAGAACATTTTTATACGGCGTGGGAGCGGCAGGTTTACTGCTGTTATTCTGATGGACAGGGATTTATGGGTAAAGGTACTTCCAGCAGAGGTGCCTACTCCTAACCTTTTGAATGATGTCCCTGTGACTGGTGACCCGCCGTGTGACGGATGCCCCGATGCGGAGGTCTGCTCTGATGCTTACTTGTCTTTCGAGTGCCATATAGCTCAAGCGAGGAAAGGCTGATGTAATTTGTTTAAGTGCTCTTTGAAAAAGCTCTGTCGTACCTGCAGGGAAGTGGCCTGCGATAAGTGGTGCCTATGCTTAGCCTGTGTCTATTGGATTGACGGCAAGTGTACAGGAGAGCCATTCAAACGCTGGAAAGGTTGGAAGTCCTGCAGACAGGGCAGACGCTGGCGGCGAATGTATGAGATGTTGCACGACCTATAAGGTCATATTTTACTAGGAGTTGACGAATAATGCGTAAAGACGGTGTAATTTGGTATGACAATGAGCGGCGCAAGTTCCGTGTTGCTATCGGTATCGGGCAGAAGCACCATATTGGAAGATATAACACGCTGAAGGAGGCCAAGGCCGCGCTCCATGCGGCTATCCGTGGGTATCGGTACGGCTGGAACATGGGTGTAATGTGCTGATATGAAGCTAAACGAGATTGTAAACGGGGATTGCCTCGGCGGTATGCGGTCGGATATTCCCGATGAGTCCATTGATTTAATCGTGACCGACCCTCCGTATCTTGTTAGCTATAAAACGAACCACAGAAAAAATAAAGACCATAAGTTCTGCAAGGAAATAAAAAACGACAACAACCCCGATTTAATCAGTGATTATATCAAAGAGTGTTATCGTATCTTGAAGCCTGATTCGGCTATGTATATGTTTTGCTCCTGCGTTCACATCGACCAATTTATGCAGATGGCGAAAAATGCAGGGTTTAATATAAAAAATAATATCGTGTGGGTGAAGAACAACTGGACAGCCGGAGACTTACAGGCGGCGTTTGGCAGACAGCATGAGTATATTTTGTTGCTGAATAAAGGCCGAAAGAAGTTTCACGGCAAGCGAATCACCGATGTGTGGCACTTCGACAGAGTGGCTGGGAAGAACCAAGTCCACCAAAACCAAAAGCCTATAGAACTGATAAAGCAATGTATCGAGTACCATTCCGATGAAGGGGACGTGGTGTTTGATGGTTTCATGGGTAGCGGAACAACAGCGGTGGCCGCAAAAGAAACAGGCCGTAATTTCGTAGGCTATGAGCTGGATAAGGAATACTGGTCTGTCGCGGTTGATAGATTGTCCGATATGAGATAAAATAGATGTGTGGCTGGTGTCGTTAGTGCTTTCCCTTCGGGGGAGGTGGTAACATGACGCTATACGAGAAACTGTCCCTTGTGTTGGGAACTCTGACGCTGATTGCTACTGTCTTAGGACTGCTTAAATAGCATGAAAAAAGCCGCCTAACTCTATACCGGACGGCCTTTCCCATTTCTGTAATATGCGTGGGAAGTGCTAACGGTGTGAAACGCCAGTCACTTCTTTTATAAATATTATACCTTTTTTGGGTTTGAAATACAATATTTTTTTGACCGCTGTGGACGGATGTTAAATCTGTCTGCGGCGGTTTTTTAGTGCATGAAAGGACTGATTAAATGTTTATAGGGCTTCACAGACATAGCCATTACTCAAAACGTGATGCCATAGCTAAAATCCCCGATATGGTGGAGCGAATCGGAGAACTCGGACAGACGGCATGGGCATTGACCGACCACGGAACGACCAGCGGGCTGATGGAGGCTTATAAGGTCACTCAGAAATATAACAAAAACCACGGAACAAACCTCAAGTTTATCTTTGGTTGCGAGATGTATTGGGTTCCCGATATTTATATCAAAGACCGCAAGGCCACCTGTCACCTGTTGGTGCTGGCAAAGAACGAGGAAGGGTACAGAAACCTGTTGCGGCTTACAACCATAGGTTACGGCGATAAGGGTAACAACCCCGACCAATACTTCTACAATATGAGGGTGACTACCGAGGATATGCTGGCCTGCAAAGATGGCCTTATTTTTACGTCAGCTTGCATGGGGGGCGTTTTGAATCCAAAGGTATATGATACTATGGATTGGGATAAAAACCTCGCCTACGACCGCGCTAGAGCGTTTAAGGGGCATTTCGGGAGTAACTTTTACCTTGAAATCCAATGCGCTGACACATACGCACAGCGGGAATACAACAAGAACATCATTCAGATGGGCAAAGACTTATCAATCCCTGTTATTGTGACCGAGGATAGTCATTATGTGAACCAGTCTGAAGCGAACACGCATCGCAAATGGTTAGGGATAGAAATTGAGCCAGACAATCCTGACGCTTACTATCAAACGGATGATTATTTTATTCATTCGGAAGAAGAAGTGAGGGCTGGCCTGTCATATTTACCCTCTGATACTGTTAATGAAATCATTGATAATACTGTCCGATTGGCAGATTCTATTGAAACAGTACACCTTAAATTCGGCGGCAAAAACTTTCCGGAGTTAGACCTGCATGGCAAGACCCCGCTGGAGGCCGTAAAAGACATCTGCAGGAAGAACTGGAAACAGAAAATGCAGGGAATCCCCAAAGAGAAATGGCCTGTCTATGTTGAGCAGTTGCAGCATGAGTTTAAGGTACTGGAGAAGTGTGATTATCTGACTTACTTTTTAATGACAGAGGACTTTATCAGCTGGGCGCGACATCAAAATATCAGAATGGGCATCGGGAGGGGTTCTGTAGGGGGCTGTTTGGTGGCGTATCTGATGGACATTACCCGAATCGACCCCATTAAATACGGCCTGATTTTCGAGCGTTTCGCACATGATAAGCGTGTGTCACTCCCCGATGTAGATATTGATGTCCCAAATACCCGCAGACAGGACTGCATACAGTACCTCGTGGACAAATACGGCGAAGTGTTCCATGTCCGTACTTTTGGCAAAATGGCAGAAAAAGCCTCTATTCAACGTGCGGCACGTTCCCTCAATTACGCTCCGGAGGAAGTCAGAAGTCTGTCTAAGTCAGTTTCCTGTATTGACGAGGTTCCCGACCCCGAACTGCGGTCACTGGCGAAATCCTATCAAGGTATTATTCAGAACTACGGCTGTCACGCATCGGCAATTATGCTATTCCCATCTGACGCTAACCAGTGGTGCGCGATTGAGAAACAGGGAGAGGACTATGTAACGGCCTATGAATACCACGATTTAGAGGCTATGGGCTTGCTCAAAGAGGATGTGCTGGGCATTAAGACACTTGACGCGATAGATGACTGTATAAACCTCGTGAAGAAAAACCACGGTGTTGAGATTGATATTGATAAGCTCCCCGATGATGATAAAAAGACCTTCGCTATGCTCCAAAAGCTGGATGTAAAGGGCTGTTTTCAGATTGAATCCGGAGGAATGATTAAACTCATCGACCAAATGAAACCGACCTCTGTGTTTGACCTTGTTCCCTTGGTTGCCCTGTATCGCCCCTCGACTATCCAGAGCGGTATGTTGGACAGCTTCGTAAACCGCAGGGCTGGCACCGAAAAGACTATCTATCTGCATGAGAAGCTGAAGGAGTGCTTGTCGGAAACTTACGGGGTTATGCTGTATCAGGAACAGGCTATGAAAATTGTTCAAGCTATGGCTGGGTATGACTTAGGCGTTGCGGATATGTTCAGACGAGCGATAGGGCGTAAGATTCCCTCCGAAATGGCAGAGCTGATTCCTAAATTTGTCAGGGACGGCGAAGCCCTCGGAGTGGACAAGAAAACAATGGAGAAGCTGGCTGAGTGGTTGTCAAATGCTGCGGCTTACCAGTTCAACAAATCCCATAGCGCGGCATACGGCGTGACCTGCTATCAAACGGCCTACTTAAAAGCCCATTATCCGGCTGAGTATCTGTGCGCTTTTCTGAACGCTTACAAAGGAGACAAACAGGAGGAGTTGCTTGTTTATGTTCGGGACGCGAAAGACCACGGGATTAAGATTCTCCCTCCGACTGCTGATATTGATACTTGTGGTTGGACTTGCGGGAAGTTGCCTGACGGAACTCCTTATATCCGAATGGCCTTGAACTTCATATCGGGCGTTGGGGAGTTGCCTGTACCGCTTGACCGCGAGTCTTACAAGAAACAGCCCCGCGACAAAGTAGAGAACCTTATCAAAGCCGGAGCGTTGGATTACCTCGGAGACAGGGCAAAATTGCTAGAGAAGCTGTATGTCTACGGTCAGTTGGAACGATTGCAGAAACAGTATGATACTGCGGTAGAACGAGCCGAGAAGAATAAGGCCATCTATGAATCAGCCAAGGACGGCACGAAGAAAAAAGCAGACGCAAAACGCAAAATGCTGAAGTATTCCGAGCAAAAGTGGGATATTCAACAGCGTATAGACGAGGCCAAAGCTACCTGCGATAAGTCCTTTGATAGAGCCAAAGCCGAGATGGACGTGCTGGGCATGACCTTTGTCGATGTGTTCTCCGGATATGACTTGTCTAAATATAGCACTCCCGAAGTAGATGAGGAAGGAAAGCCTGTAGAGAATACACCGAATCGGAGGATTGTGCTGGGATGTGTCCGGCGTTGGAAACCGTGGAAACAAAAGAACGGCAAGCCGATGGCCTTTTTTACGGTCGAGTGTCCTGACGGCAAACTATACGACCTTGTGATGTTTAATTATGTATATACACAACTTGAACTAAACAAAGTTTACTCGATTGTGACACAAGGGAATAAGTTTAAGAAAGTTTTATAAATCACTATAAAATAGTGTAAAGTTTCAGAAAACAGCCGTCTGTGTAGGTGTACAATAAAGATGATTTGTGCTAGACTGTAAGCAAATACACGAAAAAGTTGTTTATTTGTTGATTATTCTAAAGGAATATTAAGTTTTTTGTGGTATTCTATAAGTGTGATAAAGTGTGTAATGGTATGAGCAGGGAGTGAGATTATGAGCGGATATGACTACGAGGCTGTTTTGAAGAAATGGAATATAGACGCAAAGGAGTATGAGCCGTGGATTCCAGCCGCAAATCTATGCAGACTCTTTGATGAATACAAGAAGCAGAACGGTCTAAAAACGGATGCACTTCTTGCAGACGCTATAAAGATACAAAAACAGCAGGTATCTTATTTTAGAAAAAAAGCTCGGAATAACGAGCATGTAATGATGGTCAGAGCAATAGCTATTATAGCTAGATTTGGAATCGACCCGCGCTTTTTGCTAGTCGAAAAAAAGAAATCTCCGGAAATAAAACTAGATACTCTCGATATGCTGTTTCTTGACACCTTTTCGGGAGACACATTAAGAGCCGCTATGATTAAATACAAAGCAGAAATAATGAACTGCGTGAGAAACCTTACGGAGCAGAATAGAAAAGCTGACACGGAAAAATTGAAAAAGGTACTGGGGTTGACAGAATAACCTGCCAGCAACTGCCATCAACTGACATAAACTGCGATACGACAAGAGAGCCACCTGCCCTGCTGGGTACGGTGGCTTCTTTTTTTTTGCACTTTTATTTATGTGTAAACATTTATGTATTTATTTATGTATGTATACATGTATGTAGCTGTGTGTTTATGTATATATGTAAGTATTCATGTATATGTTTATTCATGTATATGTTTATTTATATATGTGTTTATATGTGTATTTACATAAATCTTTATACAAATGTCATTATCTTTTATTGTTTTAACCACGTATTTTATTATTTTGTGTAAATATACATGTATGTGTTTAAGTACATATCTATGTAAATATTTATGTATTTAAGTAAGTATGTAACTATTTAAGTATGTATGTGTTTATTTAGGTAGTTATGTATTTATGTAGACATTTATTTATATGTGTATGTATATACAAATCGGAAAATACTATATAAAAAAGAGGCATACTTTCGTACACCTCTGTGTAAATATGTAAGTGTTTATGTATTTACATCATTTGCATGGGCTTTTTGCTTTTCTTTGCAGGGGTTTTCGCCGTCTCGCTTTTTGCCGTAGTCGGCTTCTTCTTCTCCGGCTCATCAGCTGGCTGTTCGGCTACAGGCTCATCGGAAGGTTCATCGGCAGGTTCGTCAGACGCTTCATCAGCTTCATCAGCTTCATCCGGCTCGTTAGGCTCGTTGCCCTTGTCGGATTCATCGGATTCATCGACTTCATCATCTTTCTTTAGCCCGATTGGCTCTGCGTGTTCGAGGGCTTTTTTTATCTGCTCATCGAGTTTTGCTTCATTTTCGATTTTCGGAGACAGGGCATCTATCATCCGTGCTACTGCGTCTTTTGGAGCGTTAACCCCCATCTGCTGGGCTTTAATCTCCACAAACGTATTGTCAGACAGAATCGCCGCCTCAATATAAGCGCTCATTTTCATTCCAGCGGCCTGTGCTCTCAGCTCCAGTAATTGTCTTGTCTCTACCGACAGTGAAATATTCATGTTTACTCTTGCCATTTTAATTCAATCCTTTCATTCCCATACATCATTTACTGTTTATAGTAGCCGTAGGCGTTAGCAAATACCGCAGTAAGCTCGTCCAGTTCTCGATATGGGGCATCTTGGAAGAACTCCTTTACATACCCCGCGCCGCCGCCGACAACGTAAACCGCATCCATTTCCTTGAAGTTCCAGTGCTTACGGAACAAACGGTCTTTGATAATGTTTGCCATATCGGAGAAGGCTTTTTGTGCATCCTCCGGAACCTTTTTGATGTACTTTTTGGCCTTGTAATCAGCAATCTCAAAGCCCAGCTTTTCTTCCACGGCTGAAGCTATGGACTGATAGGCGTTAATCACACCCTGCTCGATACTGCCGGAGCGTTCCTTGATGAATGTTCCCTCGTCAAAATAAGCGAAGTCCACGGTCTTCTGTCCAATGTCGATTATGCCTATGATTTCTTCCTTAACCGAAGGGGTATCTGCTGCAATCAGCTTGTAGACGGCTTCTGACTGTGCGTATACGGTGATTTTCTTAACATCTATGACACATTTCTTGCCGTTATATTTGACCTCGTACTTGCCCTTCAGCTTCTTGAGCTTGTCAGCCATAAAAACGTAGTCTCCGATTGGAAGCCCCAACGCTACCGAATCGGAAAAATCTGCGCCCTCGGTGCTTGCACAAATGGCGGTTAGCATGAAAATCTTGTGGCGAAGCATGTCCTCCTTATTGAAAGGGGCAATACCAGCCATTTTTAAGGCTGTCGTTCCCACATGATACTTTACACCGTCAAGTTCGAGCAACTGGTCATCGGGGTCGGTGGAGGGAATGTGATCTGCCGTAGTCTCCTTGTACACACTCGGAAAGGCCGCAACGTCCGTACCATCATAGATTTTTACATTGCCAAAACCAACGTCAATACTAAGCATAAAAAATCGCTCCTTTGTGTAAATGTGTATTTATTTATTTGTTACTCCAATATCATATCATGTGTATGTATTTATTGCAAGTATTTTTTTAGAAGCCGTTATAAAAGGAGACCTGCTGGATGCTACACTGGCTGGCACGAAAACCGTAATCCCAACAATAGAGGAACAAACATCTGAGCGCGATATAAAAGTCATTTACAAAAACTGTTGACCGCGTAGGGGGTAACGTGGTATATTATTAGTGTCCTTTCCACAGAAGGGATGTGGATAACTCCGTGGATAACTTCGGTAAAAAAGATGTTGCTGAAAGCTATCTTTATGAGTTATAATAATTTTGGTACACAAATCGGACGATAGTCTCCCATGGAGGTACTTCTCCGATACGACAATAAAAAAGGGCAATAAAAAAGGACTTCTCCCGCGCCAACGGTTGAAATCCTTAGTCCGAAAGCCTATAAGCAGTAGGCACATGTGGAAGTGAACGCCAATTCACAGACCACTTTAGAAAGCAAACCTTGATTGTGCAAGAACCAAGGCCGCATTTGTTTTCTATTACCTGTATATTATACAGTAATGGGAGCAATAATGCAAGAGTTATAGCGTGTTTTAGCTATGATTTTATGTCTTTTTATATGCACTTTCAGGAGCATTTCCGAGTCTACTGCCGTAGGTTCGGGAGTGCTCTTTTTGGTATGTAAATTTTGGCGGCAATCACGGAGCCAATACCGTGAGCACGGTAGCTTTGATTAGACTGTTTTCTCGGCTATGCGTGTCAACTGCTTGCAGGCAGGATAATCTCTAGGGTGGTTCACGCCCATGCGGTAAAGTGGACGGTAGCTTAGAGCCAGTGACTCTCTAAGAGCCGACAGGGGACAAGAGCGACAACTCCCCGTCCTTCCGATTCGGAGGGATTAAGAGGTCGCGGGGGCTGAATGAGTGCTACGGCTATACAGTTACGGTCGTAGGGAGACACGATAGACTGGAGCAATCCTACGCAGTTAGACGCTTTCAGACAACTGCAGAAAATCGTGGTATATCAGAACCAATCGGACGGTATGTATGAAATAAGACCAATGCTGAACTATTGGATGATATACAAATGTGAGTCACACTGAATACGGATACCTGCTCGCCATACGGGCAATCTGTACAGGGGACATTTTTCTTACGACATAATCGCCGTAGGAGAACTGTACCCTAAAGCCGTTTCCTACTCAACCTCCAAGCATATCTTAAAAACACCTCTTGTCAACAAGATATTCAAAGGATAAGAGAGATTTTAGATAAGATATAGCATAGAGCATTGCCGGATAAGTAAATAATAGACATTGATATTCAGATGTAAACCTCCCCCCTGAGTACCGAGCGGATTTGTGTAGTGTTAGGGTTCTGCCGTAGGCAGGTTCATCACACGGAACAAACCGCAAGCAAGCCGCGTAGGACGTATCGACAAAGGAAGTAAGCTGGTTGCGGCGCGGTAGTTAGCACTTTGTAGCTGGTGTTTTCCCGCCTTGACTGTAATTTATCACAAATGCAGATAATTTCAGAAAACAACTTCTTTAAGAGAGTAGTACCATCTTTATCACGAGAAGAAATCTCGTTGGCGCTTGTCCGAATAGGCAATCTTGAGTATAGCCATACTTTAATGGACTAAAGGAATAGGGACTTTTGACTCTATGTATACCTTTGTAGTAGTTGACTGTACGTTTTGATGAGAGTATCATTAGAAACAGATTAAAATGGGCAATAGACAGAAAAAAAAAAAAAAACAAAAATTGTGACAATTTATCACAAGCAGTTGAAACCCTAATCGCAGCACGGATTGCTATACTGGACGAAGAACTTTGCCTGTTCCAGCTTTATTTTTTTACAGGAGATTTGTGTAAATACACATAATACAAAAATAATACAGCAAAAGTTTATGATTATCTCTGATAGTTATTGATTTATGTTTATTTCTCTGTTATACTGTAATTATACAAATCGCACAGGAGGTATCATTTTCAATGGCGAAATTCCCCAAGATTCTCAGACTTGCAGACGGCACAGAAATGCAGGTCAATTCCCCGCAGGACGAGGCTGATGTACTTGCAAAAATTATGTCTTTTATCGGCACTTCTTTAGGTGTTTGTTATTTCGCCGCTGACGGGTCACCGATACCCCTTGTGCTAAAGGCTGGAGGAATTAATTAATGGCAAAAAAAAATGAAGGTAAAGTTGATATTGAGGCACAGCTGAAAGCTCCGTTCCCATTGGCAGATCTGGAATGGAGAGTAGGCTCTACGTTCAAAGGTGGCACGAGAGGAATTTTATTACCTTTTGTGACGGCGAGGGCAATTATGGACAGACTTGATTCTATTTTCGGCGTAGGGGGCTGGAAAGACCGCTATGAGTTCCCTGAGCAGGGGGTTGTGTGTACCCTTACCGCAGTAGCCTATGACGGGGATACCATCGAGAAGTCGGACGGAGCAGAATACACGCAGGTGTCCGGTCTTAAAGGCGGTATCAGCGGTGCTTTGAAACGCGCAGCATCCAAGTTTGGCATCGGTCGTTATCTTTACGATTTGCCGACCGTCAATGTAGACCTTGATGACAGGAAGTTTAGAGGTAAGGTTACAGCTCTCCCCGATGAGTTTGTACCGGAGGACGAACGTACCGGCTGTACTGAGGTAAAAATCGAGTATAAAGGCGGCAGAAGCGGTTACAGTCGCAATGATAACTATGACAGCCACCATAACGAAACTCCTGCGGGTAACGTATCGGAGGAAGAACTCAAGGCCGCTATGGACTTCGTGGTGCGCGATGATAAGTACAACGCTGGCAAGAAGATGTCCGAGGTTTGGGGCAAGTCTTTGAAGTTCTTAGCTAACTCTCGCGACAAGGAGCAGGCCAGAGCCGCTCGAATCGTGGCACAGCATAAAGGCGTAGCCTTGTAATGTGTGTGTATGTAAATACCTATATATGTAATTAAATATTTATGTATGTAGGCATTTATTTATGTGTGTAAATACATATTGTTTATGTAAATATTTATGTAACCATGTATGTATATATTTGTGTATGTATTTATATATGTATGTACTTGTATGATAATATTTACTGTTTTACTCAAAGTTTTATCGTATTTGTGCATACATATGTATTTATACATGTGTGTATGTAAATGTTTATATATGTATGTATATGTGTGGTTAAATATGTAAATACATAAATATGTATGTGTGTATGTATATATGTATTTATGTGTGTAGGTATGTATTTATAGATGGATATAAACGATTTTGTTAAGTTGCCTTTTAAGAGCCAGTTGCACCAATGCTGTCTGTTGTACTGCCTTGCTAACGGCCTACAGGCGTTCAGTAACAAGAAGCCGTCCTCTGACTACTTCAAATGCAGGGCTTACCTGTGGAAGTTACCAGCGCAGGACATCAAAAACATAGCAATCATGCTCGATAAGGAGCGAAAGCCTGTCTACCTCTATAGCTTACAGAAGCAAGCGGCGGAGTATGTAGAGCGGGAGCGTACGGAGGAAAATAAGAAGCGAATCGAAGAAATGTCTGTTAAAAAGTATGACATGGATTCTGCGTTGGCTGATTTTTTAGATGCGTATGATAATCATGGGAGCGTGAGAGCGTAGATGTAAAAACCCTCGTAGGTCAAGTTGATTTGGTTGATTTTGCTGAGAAATACACCGACCTGCAGAAGCAGGGGGATGTATACAGGGGCGTGTGTCCTGTGTGTCAGCATGATAATAACAGCGAGTTCGTTGTTTACGACCATAAGACCTACCATTGCTGGGCGTGTGGCTCATCGGGCGATGTTATCAATCTGCTGAGAGATAAGTACAAGCTGGACTTTTTCGCGGCGGCTGAGAAACTTGCCGACATTATGAATGTGGATTTAACCCACGACAAAGGCTATAAGGCTAGAAAAGAAGCGGTAAACAAAAGACAGGAATGGGCAGAGAACTGCAAGAGAAATCTGAAGGTAGTTAAGGACTATCTCAACAAGAAGCGGGGACTGTCCGATTTGTCTATAGAGTATTTCCAGTTAGGGGCAGACGAATACGGTAATGTTTCGATTCCCTTAATAGATGCCAATGGAAGGTATGTTAGCTGGGCAGTACGCCGCTTTGAAGGTCAGCCAAAATATTTGACAGGCAAGAATGACGAGATTTTTACGAAGTCTGATTTCTTGTTTAACCTGCGCGGAGCTAAAGAGAAGCTAACCAATACCCTCTACATGGTGGAGGGCTTTTTTTGTGCAATGAGTTTGTATCAAGCTGGGCTGGCCGGAGTAGCGTATAACAGTAGCCAACCTTCCAAACAGCACATACAGAAGGTTTCAACCCTCCTAAAACATCACACTGGTGTGACCGTGGTGTTGGTGCCGGACAACGACGGAGTGGCCTACCCGCTGGTGGAAAAGGTGCGTAAGAATCTGCTCCGATATGCTCCAGAGTTGCCTGTTGAAGTTCTGATGTTGCCTGACGGGTGCAAGGATGTAAATGATTTCTTTGTAGCTGGTCACTCATCGGAAGAATTTGAGGCATTGCCAAGGGAGCTAATAGACCTCTTTGTACTGAAGCAGGAACTGGCAAAATGCGGCTCTGTGACGGCTGAACGGCAGATGGTCGAGAACTATGTCAAATCCGTGCAGAACAACCTCGTAAGACTGCAGATAGCGGATTACCTGTCTAAGCGTTGGGACAGCCCTGTAGAGGCTATTATCGACTTCATTCACGCATCGAGGGAAGGGTTACAGCTTGACGGCGATTTCAAAGACCCCGACCAGTGCATAGCAGAAACAGTGAAAATGCTGCGGGAACCGGTTATGCAGTACGGCGTGGAAACTCTTGACGAAGGAATCCGAGGCGCGGGACGGCGTAAGGATGTAACCATCATAGGCGGCTCTAGCGGATGTGGTAAGACTTTTCTGACCGTAAACATGGCGGCTGATATGGTGGTGCGGCAACGTAAGCGCATTGTATTTTTCTCTATGGAGATGTCTGCAGGGGCTTTGTTCGAGCGCATGATTGCCTGTCTGCTGGGGCGTTCTACAGATATTGTCGATAAGATGTTACTGGAAGGAGATCCGCTGGCTTATGCGGTACTGGAAAAACTCCGCGAATACATCTATGTGGTCGATAAGAACGGCCTGACCATGAACGAAGTAAACGCCTATGTGAAAACCGCGAACTCTAAGCTGTTTGACGGGCAGTTAGACTGTATCTTTATTGACTATCTGCAATATATGAAGGGCTGTTCGGAATATCAAGTGCTGGCAGAAACCGCAAAGGGACTTAAACCGCTGGCAAAAGAGAACAATATCCACGTGGTAGCGTTGTCTCAGCTAAATCGCGGAATAAACGCATGGGAGCGGCCTGATGTCGGGAAACTTAAAGGCGGCGGTGACCTCGAAGCGTCTGCGGATGAAGTGTTGCTGTTGTGGAGGCCGGACAAAGACCCGAATCTGCTGCCGGAGGAACGTGCGATAAAGAAGAATAAAATCATGGTTGCGGTGGGCAAGGCGCGGAACGGCGCGAGGATTGACGAAGCGGAGTTAAAGCTGAACCCTGCTACATCGCGAATCGAAGGGAGTGTTTAAGATACCATATAACAAATATATCTGCCCTGACGGTAAGACCTGCAGTATTCAAGCGTGTTTGCAAAAGTGCCGTATTCCCGAACTGTTTGAGGCAGAGCGTTGTTTGTCCCATCGGACACTAAAGGCTATCAGCGAACAGCGAGAGTGGAACGGTCACCCCTCTGCGACTCAGCTGTTGAGCGGTACTCGTGAGGAGTATCTGAAGATAAAGAAAAAGTATGCTATCGACCCGCAGTCATCAATTTTTGCTATATTTGGCACGGGCTGTCATGCGTTCCTTGAAGGATTCCTTGAGAACGATAAGATGATTGCAGAGAAGCGACTTACAGACCCGACCGGAACATATACAGGCCAGTTTGACTGCTACGATGGCAAGCGTAAAATCCTGTATGACGTAAAAACCTACGGCTCTTTCAAGACGGCTCATTTGATGGGCTTAGTTAAGCATCGTGACCCGATTATGGGAGCGGATGGCAAACAAAGGAAGTATCGCAATGGAAAGAAAATGTTTAAGACCTACTTTACGGTCGGTCGGCGAAGCAATTTTGATGTTGCTGTACAGCTTAATGCTTATCGGCTGATGGTCGAGAACGCTGGCTATCCGGTCAAGGATATGCAGGTGGAAGTGTTCACTCGTGATGCGGGGACATTTGCGGCAAAAGACCGAGGCGTGCTAACCAATATGCAGTTGGTGCGTATCAACTTTATTTCTGACAGATGGATTCAGCGGTTTATGCTCACCAAGGCCAAGCGGCTTATTGAGGCTATCGAAAAAGACGAACTGCCGCCGCCGTGCTCTTATCGGGAGTGTTGGGGTGGTCGTAAGTGCGTAGATTTCTGCGCTGTTTGGAAGTTCTGCGACAAAGGCAGGAAGGCTCATGGCAAAAAGACCTGAGACTCTCGAACTGGAAAACGCATTGATGGCGAAAACGGTTGAATTTCGGACATTCGGATGCCCTGAAGTAACAATCGGCTGGTTCGGCAGAAAGCGCGTAGACTTCATGCAAACTAACACGAAGGGTATTGTGTGGTGCTATGAAATTAAGGTGTCTGTGAGCGATTTTCACAGCAAGCACGGTCATAACTTCTATGGACACCATAACTACTATGTGATGACTCCCGAACTGTACGAGGAAGTCAAAGGAGAAATACCGGACGGAATCGGGGTACTGGTAGGAAAGCATCTTGAGTGCAAAAAGAAGTCAAAAAGACAAAATCTCACAGCAGAACAGGCTGACATGATGCGGTTATATCTTATCCGGAGTCTTAGTCGTGAAGTTAAGAAGAACTGGAAAGCCCACGATGGCAAAACCATCAACGAATTTGAGCGGCGTATCGCTTATTATAAACGCCTGTACGAGCAAGAGCGGTCGCGGAATTTTGAAAGGAGAAACAAGTGGAGAAGTTCCCGAAAACGGTAATTATACAAATCGAGCACCCGCAGGGGTTGCCAAAAATCAAATGTAAGGGTCAGATGGGCATTGCCACAAGAGCCATAGACAATGGTGATTACTGGGAAGTGCGATTTTATGGCATCGGTGAGCCGGAGCATTTTGTCGAGGCAGCGTTCCATAAGAACAATTTGGAGGTCATTGCGTAATGAAATATAAGGCTGGAGACAAGGTGCTGGTCAGAAAAGACCTCGAACACAACGAGCGGTACAGTGATATTCGGTTTGACAAAGATATGGAAAAATACAGGGGGGGACAAGCAACAATCACGAAAGTAGATGCGAAGTTCAAGTTTTATAGAATCGACTTAGATAAAGGGTTCTTTTCGTGGGGCGATGATATGTTTGAGGGGCTGGTTTACGCCATACCAACGCCCGCAACAAAAGCTATGAAATACAAGGTCGGTGACAAAGTAAGAATCAGAGAGGATTTGTGCTGGGCTTATAACTGGAACGGGACAGGCATAAATATTACCGATGATATGGAAAGAAAAGCTGGAAAAACCGCAACCATTAAAAAAGCTTTCCAGCACCATAGGTACTCTATCGAGGAAGATGGGGGATGTCGTACTTGGCATGAGGATATGTTTGACGGGAAATCTATCCCTATTCGCGTGGGTGTTTCTAAGCGTAAGGTAGATATAAAAACCGAGGGAACCTCGCAGAAGGAAGTCGCTGAAATGCTTGGCTGTGAACTGAAAGAAATTCCGCAGGATGACGCAGCTAATGACCCCGTTTCTCACCCGTCACATTACACCGATGGCAAGATTGAAGTCATTGATTTTATCCAAGATAAGCACCTTGATTTTGCTCGTGGCAATGTCGTGAAATATATCTCCCGTGCTGGCAAAAAAGGTGGCTCGAAGGAGAAGGAACTGGAGGACTTGAAGAAAGCCCGTCAGTATTGTGATTTTGCGATTCGGGAACTGGAGGGGCGTGTATGACAGTAACCATTAATAGCGAGTTTGAGGTAGGGGATAAAATCTCTTTTTACTCCAAAGCAGAATACGTCCAAGGAACTATCATTGAGGTAGCGTGGGACGAATCTTTCCGCGCATTTAAGTATCTCATCGAAATGGACGATAAATCGCGTAACTGGCATGACGAGCGTTTGCTTACAGGGGGCAAGTAAATGATTCATATTTCAATCCATGATGGCAGTTTGGACACCCCGTTTCGGGAAATCGGCACAACACTTAGCAGTACCGCAACGAAGGAAGAAATTGCTTCTGAAATGTTAGACTTGCTGGAGTCTCACGATAAGTTAAGACGTGGAGATACGCCTATGCAGAAAGAGTATCGTGATGAGTGACTTACCGGACAGAATCATTGAGGGCAGAATCCGTATCAGAGGGCTGGTCAAAGAAGGAATGACTGTACGGCAGTTAATGAGCCAGCTCCGGCTCCTCGATATGAATAGCAAGGTGGTCTATTACGACATAAACGATAACACTCACAACATCATAAATGCGGTGCAAGACGGAAAGAATAAGGTGGGGATATTTTGAATAATGATGAATTGATGGCGCGAATTTTGGGAAATCAAGTTAATTTTCTTCGAGACGAATATAAAAAAGAATACGGAGAAAAAATCTGTTTTCATTGCGGCGAACCTGCTTTTGATAAGTGCTATTCGGAGCAGGGACTAAAAGAAGTTCTCATTAGCGGTTGCTGTGAAAAGTGCTTTGACGAAATGTTTGCTGGCGAAGATGACTTGGAGGGCGAAGAATGAGATTAGGCAATATTGTTATAGAAATGTCGTTGCCTGTTATATGGGCTGGGCTTAAACTTATGCGATTCGGAGCGCGGTTAAATGGGCATGATGCGAAAATCACAATTCACCCTAATAAATTCGGCGGTATTATCGTAATTCAGAGGTGTAAAAAAGCATGATTTGGAGATGTATCAAACAACTCTACTATACCCTGTTTTGTGACCACCCTAGTCATACTTCGGAAAGATATTATACGCTCGATTATATTCATGGCTTCTATGACTTAAAGGTTTATGTAAATAGAACTTGCGAAAAATGCGGTAAGATTGAAACCTTCTGTATCTCAAAAAACAAAGCCCCTGCCATTATGGTGAAAAGGATGGTTGACTTGTTAGAGTCCAAAGGTTTTAGAAATGCGGAGGACTTGGATTATGATTGAGTTTTTATCAACGACAGACCCAAAACTTGTTATGGATTGGATAATGACTTTCCTTATTTCGGTTTCAACCTTATTTGCGACTGTCTTAGGAGGCTCATTGGTGATTAAAGAGGTTATTGAGATATGGGGGTTAGATAAATGGCTGTAGAAGAACTGATAGCGTTACTATTAGAGCAAGACCCTAAAGACGAAGTACGTTTTCTGAACTGGGGAAGAACAGAAGGGTATAAAGGAGTTGGAAAAATGATTGAAATAGGGGAAAATTTAATGTATGCGATAAGCGCGGTGGCCTTTTTTGGCTTCTTGGCGGTAATTATGAAAGATTGAGGTGGAAATATGAGTAAAATATTTTTGGGGATTTTTACACCCCTTATGATTGTGTTATCGGTGCTTCTCGGAGTGCTGATTTACGGCGGTATTTCGTGGTTAGTGATTGCGTTTATTGATTTCGTATTCGGGACGGCTTTTATGAGCGCACAGAATGTAGCTATCTTGACATTGATTATTTGGGTAGCAAAACTTATCGGAGGTAAATAATGAAAAAATATGTTATTGGGCTGATTGTCGGCCTTATTATGGGACTGGCTACAAGCGCATTTGCTGGGTGGCACCAAACTTCTGTGGAAGTTTACACTGACCCTGATACACAGGTGCAGTATTTGATTGCTGATTATAACAACGGTGACGGCGTTGGCGTTGGTATTTGTCCACGCTATACGTCTAACGGGAATATCATGTACGTTGGCTCTGAAATCGTGGAAGGGGATTAAGATGGATTTAGGTTTATTTATCTACGGTTTGACGATTGGTGCTGGTCTGTGTACTGGCGTTATTGTAGCAGATACGATTTTCTACTGCGGTAAAAAGCTCATCGGGAGATATATCAATATTGGGTGATAAAGAAAAGCCTTTGTGGACTTTGAGATTGGCTTATCCAAAAAGGTGGATAGGGCTTATGAAGGAACATCGGCACATAAAATTTGCTAGGCGCAGACAACACAAAAAAGCCTATGTTTGCTTGACGCAAAACGAGTCATACTCTGAGTTATTATCTCTTTTCTATTATGGAATGGTGTTCAAAAAAGGAGGAAACTTAAGTAATTTATTTTATAGACAAAGGTGTATATTAGTGATATAATGTGTCTATGGAGGTTGAAGCCATGAACACATCCAATATTACTAATTACAAGCCTAAAGAATTTGCAGAGCTTCTCAATGTCACAGTCAAGACACTTCAACGCTGGGACAGGGAGAAAACGCTTGTAGCAAACAGGACCCCTACAAATAGAAGATATTACACCTACGACCAGTATCTACAGTTCAAAGGTATTGGCAAAGATGCTGATTCTCGAAAGGTAGTCATCTACACACGGGTGTCAACTAGAAATCAGACAGATGACCTTGAGAATCAAGTGGATTTTCTTCAACAGTATGTCAACGCCAAAGGTCTTATAGCTGATGATATTATCAGAGATTATGGAAGTGGTTTGAACTACAACCGAAAGAAATGGAATCAGCTTCTAAGCGAAGTTATGGAAAACAAAATCAAGATGATTCTCGTATCTCACAAGGATAGATTTGTCCGCTTCGGCTTTGACTGGTTTGAGAAATTCTGCAACAAGTTCAATGTAGAGATAGTAGTCGTCAAAAACGAGAAACTGTCTCCACATGAAGAACTTGTGCAGGATATAGTAAGTATACTTCATGTATTTTCTTGCAGGCTCTATGGCTTACGGAAATACAAAAAACAAATAGAAGGGGATGAGAATATTGCTAAAGGCGTTCAGAACGGAAATAGCCCCGACTAATGAACAGAAAATGAAAATTATCCGTTCTATAGGTGTAGCAAGGTTCCTGTATAACCAATACATAGCCTACAACCGCCATCTTTATAAGATGTATCAGCGTGGCATACTTGACGAAAAGCAGAAGCATTTTGTTACTGCCAATGATTTTGACAAGTATGTTAATCATAAGCTGAAAAAGGAACTGCCATGGATTGACCAGTGCGGCTCTAAGGCACGTAAGAAAGCCTTAGTAAACGCTGAACAGGCATTTCGGCGGTTCTTCTCTGGTACGTCTGGTTTTCCGAATTTCAAAAAGAAAGTCAATCAGGATGTGAAACTGTATTTTCCGAAGAATAATAAAGGCGACTGGACGATATGGCGACACAAGCTGATGATACCTACGCTAAAACAAGTCAGGCTTAAAGAGTTTGGCTATTTGCCTGTGGGTGCTAAAGTCACCAATGGTACAGTGTCTTATGTGGCTGGACGGTTTTTTGTCTCCGTTGTGGTGGATATTGACGAAAAATCCAAGTATAACAAGGATTTAGAAGCATCATATCATACAGTGACAGAGGGGGTAGGCATAGATTTAGGCGTGAAAGACCTTGCTATTGTCAGTGATGGCAGAGTCTTCAAGAATATCAATAAGAGTTCGAAGGTTAAAAGACTGGAGAAACGACTTCGGAGAGAGCAGAGGTGCCTTAGCCGTAAATATGAGTTTAGAAAAAAGAAAG
>ERZ842401.2851-NODE-2851-length-22350-cov-9.411931_pt1 | contig 22350 bp, 22 predicted proteins | sample MGYA00521270_ERZ842401 | MGnify/ENA primary metagenome ERZ842401 (study PRJEB31892, sample SAMEA3878208) | bioreactor metagenome | biome: Moose rumen | place: Sweden | collected 2011-10 | study: EMG produced TPA metagenomics assembly of the PRJEB12797 data set...
GTTCAGACGTGTGCTCTTCCGATCTCATGACGGCTCCCATACGCGGCATTATACATGGCGTGATTGCTTGATTTGAATGCGCTCGATACTTACGGCTTTATTGGTGGCGTCGTCCGTTTCTATCAGCACTGCGCAATAGACAGAGGCTCCCGTCGCAACTTCAAATCTGCTCGGTCGCCCCGTCAAAAATCGCGCTATTACAGGCTCCGTCGCCATGCCCAAAACCGAATCCTCCGCGCCGACCATGCCCAAATCGCTGATATACGCCGTGCCTTTCGGTAAAAGCCGCTCGTCAGCCGTCTGTACGTGCGTGTGCGTCCCGACTACTGCCGTCGCTCGTCCGTCTGCGTAGTTCGCGAACGCCAACTTTTCACTCGTAGCCTCCGCGTGGAAGTCGACAAGTATCACGTCGCAACTCTTTTCCAGGAAGCTCAGAATCTTATCGCTCAATTTGAAGGGACAATCCAACGCTTGCATGAAAGTCCGCCCCGCCAAGTTGATTACGCCGACCTTCTTTTTGCCGACGGGATAAATACAAAAGCCCTTGCCGGGCGCGTCTTCGGGGTAATTGGCAGGACGCAACAGAAACGGCTCGGTGTCAATTATCTTCAGCACGTTTGAGTTGTCCCAAATGTGATTCCCGCTCGTGACAACGTCCGCGCCGCCCTTTATCAGCTCGTCGAATATGCTCGGCGTCAAGCCCTTGCCGTGCGCCGCGTTTTCGCCGTTCACGACCACCATATCTATTCCGCGTGCCTGCCTAAGCTCAGGCGTCTGCTCCATAAAAAAATATCTGCCGGTTCGCCCGACAACATCGCCTGTCATCAATATTTTCAAGTAAACTGTTCCTCCTCTAGCGCGAATATACCACTACGCGCTCGCGCTCGCGCACCCCGACCAAGCGTCCTTCCACGCGCAACTGTCGCATGTTGTTCAAGCATTGCTCCAGATAATCTTCCTGCGCCATCAAATATTCCTCGTCGGGGATTAAGCTGTCGTCGTATTCCTCTATCAGATCTTCGCCGAAATAATTTGCCGCCAGCTCCGTAAGCAGTGACAGCTCGCGACAGGTAAGCGTCGCCACGTCCCGCCGAACATTTAAAAAGCACGTGCCGTAGACGCCCTCCACGTTGAGCGCAATTTTCGCGCCTCCCAGTCCTTCCAAGTGGTGATACGTTTCCAATGAGTCCGCCACGTAAGTCAGAAAATCCTCAAAGTCGTCGTGCGTAAACTTCCCGTTCAAAGCAAAGGAGAATTCAAGCGTCTCGTCTTTTGAATCGTAACTTACCGATTGAACTGCGGGAAACACCACCAATATCGACGCCAACAACCGCCCTGCGTCGGGGTCGGGTTTCTTCGTCTTCTTCAGAAATTCAAACACCGCTCCAACCTCCTTTAAAAAAATTAGGAACGAGGAATGCGGAACAGGGAATTTCAATTCCTAATTCCTGATTCCTAATTCCCAATTGAATTTACTTTGCGTAGTCGACGACTCGAACCTCGCGGATTATAGTCGCTCGAATTTGCCCCGGATAATCCAAGTCCTTTTCAATCTTTTTAACTATGTCGTGCGCCAAGGTGACGGCTGCCGCGTCGTCTATCTTATCGGGCTTAACCATGACGCGTATCTCGCGCCCCGCCTGAATCGCGAAGCAACGTTCGACGCCTTCAAACGACTCGGCTATTTCCTCCAACATCTTAAGGCGTTTCAGGTACATTTCCAAGCTTTCGCGTCTTGCGCCGGGTCTTGTTGCTGAAACCGCGTCCGCCGCCGCAACCAGTACCGCCTCGACCGAAGTCGCCTCTATGTCGCCGTGGTGCGAGGCTATTGCGTTTATGACGAATTTGTTTTCGCGATAACGCTTTGCCAAATCCGCGCCTATCGTCACGTGCGGTCCTTCGACTTCGTGATCTACCGCCTTGCCTATGTCGTGCAGAAGCCCCGCCCGTTTAGCCAAATTCACGTCCACGCCCAACTCGCTTGCCATTATGCCCGCCAGCGTCGCCACTTCGATTGAGTGATTCAAGACGTTTTGCCCGTAACTCGTCCGATATTTCAGCCGTCCGAGGAGTTTGATGAGTTCGGGATGAATTCCGTGCACGCCGACTTTGAACGTGGCTTGTTCGCCGGCTTCCTTCATGCGGTTATCAACTTCGCGGTGAGCCTTTTCGACCATTTCCTCAATCCGCGCAGGGTGAATTCGTCCGTCGGCTATCAATTTTTCCAGAGCCACGCGGGCTATTTCGCGCTTAACGGGGTCGAAACCCGACAGGATAACGGCTTCGGGCGTGTCGTCGATAATCAGGTCAATGCCCGTGAGCGTCTCCAGCGTGCGGATATTTCTGCCTTCGCGCCCGATGATTCTGCCCTTCATGTCGTCGCTGGGCAGAGCTACCACCGACACGGTTGTTTCGGTCACGTGGTCTGCCGCGCAACGCTGAATCGCCGTGCTTAGAATATCCCGCGCCTTTTTATCTGCCTCGTCGCGGATTTCCGCCTCGTACTCCTTGATTTTGAGTGCCTTATCGTGCTTTAGACTTTCCTCCACTTCGCTCATTAAAATGGCTCGCGCCTCTTCCTTGCTAAGCGCGGCTATTCGTTCCAGTTCGGCGTCCTCCTTTTCCTGCATGGCGTCCAGTTGCGCTTGCGACTCGTTGAGCCGCGCCTCTTTTTTGCTTAGAAGCACTTCCTTTTTTTCCAGCGAATCCAATTTTTTGTCCAGATTCTCTTCCTTTTGCACGACGCGCCGTTCCTGTCTGGAGAGTTCATTGCGTCGCTCTTTGGTATCGCGGTCGAGTTCCTGGCGCATTCTATGAATTTCTTCCTTAGCTTCCAGAATGGCTTCTTTCTTTTCTGCGTTAGATTTATCCCGCGCCTCGTAGACGATACGTCGCGCCTCGTCTTCCGCCGAGCCGATTTGGGCTTCAGCCGAACGTTTTCGCGCCATATAGCCGCCCGCCGCGCCGAGAATTATTGCGATGATGACTGCTGCGATTGTTATGCCGATAATACTCACCCCCCAAAAAAAGTTTCTTCCGAATACCGCAATATTTTATAGATTGTCAAGGGATATGTCAACTGATATAATCGCCTCAAAACTTTTACGGGAGGCTTGGAAATGCTGAATTACCGCGACGAATTGGATAAGATGCCGTCCTATGACGGGGTGGAGAAAAGTTACCGTATCAAGGTCAACGCCAACGAGTCGACGCTGAATTTGCCGCCGCTGGTTGCCGAGCGCGTCTTGAATCGCTTGGCTATGACGGCGTTTAATCGCTACCCGAACGAGGAATATTATTCGTTGGTCGAGCAGATTGCCAAGAATTTTTCAGTTGACTCCGCGCAGATTTTATTGGGCGGCGGGTCGAGCGAGATTATCGAGAAAGTCTTTCACGCGTTCGGCGGCGCGGGCAGGAAGGTCGTTTATCCTCAGCCGAGCTTTTCCATGTATAAGATTTACGCTAAGGCGGCGGAGGCGGAGGGCGTGCCCTTCGATTTGGACGAGCGATTTGATTTGGACGCAGACGCCTTCATTGCCAAGGTTAAGGAGGTCGGCGCGAGTTTGGCGGTGGTTTGCAACCCGAACAATCCGACGGGCAACGCCTTGACACCCGCGCAGGTCGAAAAGATAGCCGCGTCGATTGATTGCGCGTTCCTGCTCGACGAGGCTTACGTTGAGTTTTACGGGCGGTCGGCGGTTAATCTGGTTGCGAAGTATCCGAACTTGCTGGTCGCCCGCACGTTCTCCAAAGCTTACGGCATGGCGGGCGCACGCGTCGGCTACATGATAGCTCAGCCCGACGTGACGCGCATGATAAACAAGTGCTTTATGCCGTATCACATGAACGTGTTGACGTTGGCGGCGGCAGACATCGTGTATCAAATGCGCGACGAATTCGTTCCGCGCCTGCAAATGATAATCTCGGAGCGCAAGCGCATGTTTAAGCGGCTGGAGAATTTGGATGGCGTGGAGGTTTTCCCGTCGGAAACGAATTTCGTATTGATACGGCTCGCCCGCGCTCAGGAGCTTAAAGACTATTTGGAGTCGCTGAACATAGGCGTGCGATACTTTTCGCCGAGCGCGTTCGGGCTGAAGAATTGCCTGCGAATCTCAATCGGCACGCGCATGGAAAACGATGCGGTATTCAGCGCGATAAGATTTTTCGTGGAGGCGGGGCAATGAGGATTGGCAAAATAAATCGTGCGACGAACGAGACCCGCGTCGACGTAGAATTGAATTTGGACGGCGGCGGCTCCGCGCAGATTGATACGGGCGTCGGCTTTTTCAATCACATGCTGAACTTGTTCGCGGCGCACGGTCAATTTGACTTAAACGTAACCTGCGCGGGCGATTTGGAGGTCGACGGGCACCACAGCATCGAGGACATCGGCATAACGTTGGGCGCGGCGTTGAAGGAGGCTCTCGGCGATAAGCGCGGCATTACCCGCTACGGAACATTTTTCCTGCCCATGGACGAGACGCTTGCCTTGGTCAGCTTGGACATCAGCGGGCGACCGTTCCTCGTCTGCGACGTTGGCGACCTCGCCCCAATGATTGGTGCGTTTGATACGGAGCTGGTTGAGGAATTCCTTCGCGCCTTCGCCTTCAACGCGGGGCTTACTCTGCACGTCAAGATAATTCACGGCAAAAATTCTCATCACAAGGTAGAGGCAATATTCAAAGCCTTGGGGCACGCGCTCAGGGCGGCTGTCACCCTCGACGATAAGATTAAGGGCGTCCCGTCAACGAAAGGAGTGATTTGACATGAGCAATAATTGGCAAAAAATCTGGGAGAGCTGCAAGGATACCCTGTACGGCATCGACATGACGAATTACCGCGAGGTCTTTGTCGCGCTGAAACGCATCAACGGCTTCGACGTGAACGGCTTTCCTTCGGTAGATTCGCTCCTTCAACAATATGAGAATACCAAGAAATCTTTCAATCTTGCTCAAGGCGGAAAGATATTTGAAGTCGGTTGCGGTGCGGGCGCAAATCTGTATCTGTTTGCTCGTGACGGCTACAAAGTCGGCGGGCTGGATTATTCCGCGACGCTCATTGACATCGCCCGTAAGGTTATCCCTGCCGAGAATTTGAGCGAACTTGTCTGCGCGGGCGCGGACGAACTCCCGACCGATAAAAAATTCGACGCGGTCTTTTCAAGTGGCGTATTCGCTTACTTCGATAACTATTCTTACGCCGAGCGCGTTTTGGAAAAGATGTTGCTCAAGAGCCGCCGCAGTATTGCCGTGCTCGCCGTTTACGATAAGGATTTTGAAGAGGCTCACATGAATCATCGCAGGCGGATTATAAAAAATTACGACGAACGCTATAAGGATTTGCCTAAGCTTTTCTATCCGCGCAAGTTTTTTGAAGACTTTGCCGCTCGTCACGATTTGTCGATTCGTTTCGCAAAAAATGAGCTTGAGGGCTACTATGGAAATCCGGAATTTATTTATCATTGCTTCATGGAAAGGAAAGGTTCTTTATGCAGGCAATAATTCTTGCGGCGGGCATGGGCAAGCGGCTCAAGGAATTGACGCAGGACAATACCAAATGCATGGTCAAAGTCAACGGCGTCACGCTTATCGAACGAATGCTCCATCAACTTGAACGTCAATATCTGTCGCGTATCGTTATCGTCGTCGGCTATAAGGGGCAAAAGCTTATCGACTACATCGCGACCCTCGACATCCAAACGCCGATTGTCTACGTCAACAATCCCATTTACGACACGACGAACAATATCTATTCGCTGTTCCTGGCGAAGGATTATCTTTGCCGCGAAGATACGCTGTTACTGGAATCTGATTTGATTTTTGAGGACGCCGTGCTCGCGGAATTGGTGAACGACCCCCGCGAATCGCTTGCCCTCGTCGACAAGTACGAAGCTTGGATGGACGGCACCTGCATAAAGCTCACCAACGACGACAGAATCGATAAGTTCATTGCAGGCAAGAATTTCAATTTCAAGGACACCGCCGACCTCTACAAGACCGTCAACATTTACAAATTCAGTCGGCATTTCTCGGAGAATATCTACGTTCCGTTTCTCGACGCCTATTCCAAAGCCCTCGGCAATAATGAATACTACGAGCAAGTTTTGCGCGTCATTATGATTCTTGACGAGCCGGAGATTCGTGCCAAACGGTTGAATTTGATTCGCGGAAAAGGTGGAAAAGGTTTGCGCTGGTACGAAATCGACGACATTCAAGACTTGGACATCGCCGAATCAATCTTCGCGCCCGACGTGGACGAAAAGCTCGCACGTATTCAGCGGCGTTACGGCGGCTATTGGCGTTATCCCAAGCTGATTGATTTTTGCTACCTGGTTAATCCTTACTTCCCGCCGCAAAAGCTGATTGATGAAATCTCTGCCAACGCGGCTAAACTTCTGACTCAATATCCGTCGGGCATGAGGGTAAACTCCTTGCTGGCGGCTAAAAATTTCGGCGTGCACGAGGAAAATATTCTGGTCGGCAACGGCGCGGCTGAACTGATTAAGTTGCTCCTCGGCGAGCTGACCGGCAAAGTCGGATTCGTGCGCCCGACCTTCGAGGAATATCCCAATCGCTACGACAGTGCCGAATCCGTTTGCTTCACGCCGTCGAACAGTGATTTTTCCTACGGCGTCGACGATCTGATAAATTTCTTCGGTGAAAAGGATTTGAACGCGTTGGTCGTTGTCAATCCCGATAATCCGTCGGGCAATTTTATTCCCAAATACGAGCTGATTCGCCTGATAAATTGGGCTAAGGATAAAAATTTGCGGCTGATTATCGACGAGAGCTTTGTTGACTTCGCCGACGAAAATGCGACTTTGATTGAGCAGAATATCCTGGACGAAAACGCGCACCTTTGCGTTATCAAGAGTTTGTCGAAGTCGCACGGCATAGGCGGCTTGAGGCTGGGCGTGCTGGCTTCGGGCGATACCGAGCTTGTCACCGCGCTCAAGAAGGACGCCGTCATCTGGAACATCAATTCGTTCGCCGAATTTTACATGCAGATTTTTGAAAAATACAAGCGCGTTTATGCCGAATCGCTTAATCGGCTCCGCGCAGAGAGGAACCGTTTCAGCGACGAGCTTGGAAAAATTGCGGGCGTTCGTGTCGTCCCCTCGCAAGCAAATTTCATAATGATTGAGCTTACTGACGGACAATCTGCGCGGGAACTTTGCAAGCGGCTTTTAATCGGCAACAGCCTTTTGGTCAAAGACTTGTCGGAGAAGCTCGCGGGCAAAAATTATCTGCGCTTAGCGGTGCGGGCGGCGGCGGATAATGATAAATTGCTTGACGCCCTGCGGAAGGAGTTGTCGACATGAAAATTTGCATAGCCGGTGGCGGCAACCTGGGCACGTCGATGGCTGTCGACTTCGCCGCCAAAGGGCACTCGGTGAACATTTTGACTTCGCGCCCGCAAGACTGGCAAAAACATATCGTTGCGGACGAAATGATTCGGGGGGGGGTAAGCAGTTAATTGTTGCATTAAATTTGGTGACGGCAGACGCAACGGAGGCTTTCGACGCCACGGATTATGTCTTCGTGACGCTGCCGTCCAACGTTCAAGCCGATTTTGCAAAAAGAATCGCGCCCATAGTCAGCGACAAATTAAAATTCGTAATGGTGCCGGGCTTTGGCGGCGCAGAATTTTTAATGCAACCTGCCTTGGAACGCGGCGCAGCTTTGTTCGGCTTCCAACGCGTGCCGTTCATAGCGCGACTCAAGGAATACGGGCGGAGCGTCTGGTTTGAGCGTAAGGCTTGCTTGCAACTCGCCGCATTTGCGGGCGCGGACATTGACTCGACCTGTCGCGACATGGAGCAACTTTTTTCAATCCCCTGCGAAGCGTTAAACAATTATCTTTGCGTGACGTTGACGCCTTCCAATCCCGTCCTGCACACCTCGCGGCTTTATGCCATGCTCACGGGCGGCGCGGATTTGGAGCAGAATAAATTTTTCTACGCCGATTGGAGCGATGCCGCCTCGGAAGTTCTGTTCAAGCTCGACGCGGAAGTTCAAGCAATTTGCCATGCTTTGAAGGTAAGCGACGTTATCTCGTTGAAAGTGCATTACGAAAGCGAAACCATTCCTGCGCTGACAAAAAAATTGCGGAGCATACCCTCGCTGAGCAAAATTCAATCGCCGCTGAATCGGACGCCGCAAGGTTTATCGCCCGACTTTGGCAACAGATATTTTACGTGCGATTTTGAATTCGGCTTGGATATTCTGTTGCAATTCGCCGAGGCGTTGGATTTGGATTCGCCGACGATGCGGGAAGTTATGGCTTGGTATCGGCGCACGACGGGCAATTTCGTTCGTACCGTCACGCTTGCCGATTACGGAATAAATTCAGCAGAGAGCGTCTGCAAATTTTATCGCTTAAAGGGGGCTTGCCATTGAGGAGGAGACTTTAAATTGAAAATAATCACGCACGAGGCGATTAAGGGGCTTATCAGTCCCGCCGAGGCATTTGAATTGGTTCGGGAAAATTTTATTCGTAAGGCGGAATGGATTCTTCCCGCAAAGACGAGCCTCAAATATAAGACGGCGGACTTTTTCAATACGATGCCGTGCATGATGCCCGCCGAGGGATTTGCGGGCGTGAAAATGATTTTCCGACGTGCGGGGCGCGTGCCGACTTTGACGAGCAAAATAATCATCTTCGACTACGCCACGGGCGACGCGCTTGCTTTGCTGGACGGCGATTATCTGACGGTTCTGCGCACCGGAGCCGTTGCCGCGCTTGCCGCCGAAACTTTTGCCGTAAAAAATTACAATCGAATCGGGCTGTTCGGGCTGGGCAATACCGCTTATGCAACCTTCGACGTGTTGACCAAACGTAAGAATGCGCCGCTTGAAGTTTATCTTTTGCGCTACAAAGACCAAGCCGAGAAATTTATCGAGAGATTTCGCAACGTCGCGGGCGTGAAATTTTTTATCGCCGACACTTGCGAGGCGGTCGTCGAAAATTCCCAAGTGCTGTTCTCTTGCGTGACGAATACAGACGATTTATTTTGCGCCGCCGAAAAATATCCGTCGGGTATAACGATTATTCCCGTCCACTCCAAGGGCTTCCAGAATTGCGATTTGGTTTTCGATAAGATTTTCGCCGACCAAACCGACCAGATTAAGTCGTTTAAGTACTGGGCGCAGTTTTCCGAGCTGAACTATTGCGGCGAGCTTACGGACGTTTTGACGGGCAAAGTTGACGGGCGCACGAACGCGAACGAGCGGATTTTGTCTTACAACGTCGGGATAGCGATTCACGATATTCGCTTTGCCTTTGAGGTTTACAAGCTTATCGGGGCTGATTGTGCGGAAGTAAATTTGAACAGCCCCGTCGAAAAATTTTTCTACTGACAGGAGGAATTTTAATGGAAAAAACGTTGGTACTCATCAAGCCCGACGCGTTCGGGAAAGGTCACGCGGGCGCGATACTCAAGCTCTACGAAGACGCGGGCTTTAAAATCGTGGCGGCAAAGGTCATGCAGATGACGGAGCCGCTTGCCGCCAAACACTACGTCGAACACATAGGACGCCCGTATTACCCCGCGCTGGTCGAGTTCATGACGAGTGCGCCGCTAATGGCGTTGGTACTTGGCGGCGACGGCGTGATTAAAAAAGTCCGCGAGCTTAACGGCGCGACCAATCCCGCCGAGGCGGCTGACGGCACCGTCCGCAAGCTCTTCGCCGAGGATAAGACCAAAAACGCCGTTCACGCCTCCGACAGTCCCGAAAGCGCGGCGCGGGAAATCCCCATTTTCTTCAGTGCGGCTGAAATGTTCGATTAAAAAAATTTATCCCTCTGCAAACTGCGCGGAGGGATTTTTTATTGCGCGTTCGGGCGTTCCAAAGTGAGGCGACTGACGAAGCGCGGTGCGGAAATGTCACGACCATATATCGCAAAATCAACGAGCTTACCTAATTTATCGGCAACTTATATTGCAGCCGAAGACGCCACGCGCATAATTTTTGCGCTCGGGTTCGCGGACAGATTAACGACCAAGGCGAATTTCGCCCTACGATTACGACGCCGGAAAAAATTCCGGAGCGATTGTTCCAAGGACGGCTCGCGCTATTTGATTTCGCGTGATGATAAATACATAATGCTCACTCTTGCCAATTAAATCACTGCGGAGGAGATTCGGATTAGCAGAATCGCTATTAAAGTCGGATTTTTGTTGCTGATTGCGGCGAGCTGTGCAGACGGCTCCGCGCCCAAGACCGTCGAACAATTCATGAGCAACTGCAAGGACGCGATTAAAATCACGACAAGCTCAAGGTTTCCTGCCGGCGACAGGCGCGGCTATGAAACTTTCTTGGAGAGTTGTTCGCTCGATAATGTCAAGACCAATCCCGACGGTTGGCGGTCGGCGACGATTATAACGACGTTGCGAAGAGAAGAGGCTATTTCACGAAGAAAAACGTTTTGCTCGGCATTAACGGCGGCTCACCGTTCAAATACAGCTTAAGCTCCACTGCCCCCGAAGGTTGCTCGACGGGTTGAGCGGGCGTCATGACTTGCGGCGGCGAAATTTCGGGCAAAGTCAAAGGCGGCGGCGGATTGGTAACGTTGCGCAGGGTCGGGCAAAGTGCATCTGTTTAAAATATCGCTCAACGCTCCGCGATAATCCTCACCAAGCACGGCTTTAATCGTGACGCCGAGCGCAAGCTTGAATCGCGAATACGCTTACCATATATTTCGGGGCTTAAAAAGAATCCGTCGCGCAGACCTGCTTTACCGCTTCGGAGAAACGACCTTCCTTAGCTAAAAAAAATGCCCCGACGTATTGTCGAGGATTAAGGAAAGGAGTCTATGTTTCAGATGGTATGCAACCTAATCGAGGAAGTGCCGCCTTCGCCGTACTTCATGCCGGCGGTAAGGATAACCAGGTCGCCCTTCTTAACGTAATCGTGTTCGAGCGCGCTGGTAGCCGAGTAGTCAATCATCTGAACAATATCAAGCCACGGCGTGCCCGAAATCGGGAAGACGCCCCAGCGCAAGTTCAAATGGCGGGCAACTTGGTCGGTCTGCGTAAAGGCGATAATCGGAGCCTTGGGCTTGTACTTCGAGACGACGCGGGTCGTGTAGCCCGATTTGGTCGGGGTGATAATCGCCGCCGCATTGAGTTCGTAGCCGAGCTGAACCGTGGCGTGGGCAATGGCGTCCGTCTGCGAATATTTTCTGCTCATGCCCTTCATAAGGAAAATATCTTTGTATTCGAGCGACTCCTCAATCCTGAGCGCGATTTGATTCATCATGGCAGCCGCTTCGACGGGATATTTGCCGCCCGCCGTTTCGCCGCTGAGCATGATAACATCCGCGCCGTCGAGTATGGCGTTGCCAACGTCGGAAACTTCTGCGCGGGTCGGGCGCGGGTTAATCGTCATGCTCTCCAACATCTGCGTCGCCACGACAACCAGCTTGCCGACGGCGTTGCACTTCTTGATAATTTGCTTTTGGATAATGGGCACGTCCTCCGCAGGAATTTCGACGCCGAGGTCGCCGCGAGCTACCATGATGCCGTCGCTTGCCGCAATTATATCGTCGATATTCTTGACGCCTTCGAGGTTTTCAATCTTGGAAATAATCTCCATATGCCCGCCGTTGTCGACGATAAGCTTGCGAATCTCCTCCACGTCGGCGGCGCGTTGAATGAAGCTGGCGGCAATGAAGTCCATATCGTTTTCAATGCCGAAGAGAATATCCTTCCTGTCCTGTTCGCTGACGGCGGGAAGTCCGAGCGAGACGCCCGGCGCGGCGACGCGTTTGCGACTGCTCATCTTGCCGCTGTTAAGAATCGTAGTGTGAATGTCCTTGCCCTCTATGGCGTCAATCTTAAGCTCGACAAGCCCGTCGTTGAGCAGGAGCTTATCGCCGACTTTGACCTCGGTGTAGAGGAGCTTGTGATTGACGGTGGCTTTAGTCTCGTCGCCTTCGATGTCGTCGTTTACGAGCGTGAACTTGTTGCCCTCGATGAGCTGAACCGAATCGCCCTTGAACATGCCGAGGCGCATTTCGGGACCTTTGGTATCGAGGACGAGCGCGACAACTTTGCCCATCTTCTTAGCCGCCGCCTTAACCGCGTCGATACGTTTCTTGTGCCCCGCGTGGTCGCCGTGAGAGAAGTTGAAGCGGGCGGCGTTCATGCCGTGTTCGATTAGCCCCTCGATGACGCCCGGCGCGTCGGTGGCGGGTCCTTGCGTGCAGATGATTTTCGTTTTCTTCAACATAAGCCTAACCTCCCGGAAATTTTTTCCATTATACATGAAAAGTCCGCGCAGGTAAAATTTATTTGAAAAAATATTAAGCCGCGCCTTTCCGCGTAAAAAGGAGCCGTCATGGATGACGGCTCCTCCGCCGGCGCATTTGCGTGACGCAAATACCGTCGGCGTCACCACGTGAAAATTATCAGTCGGCGCGGGGCAGGACATTTACGCCCCTGCGAGGTGCCTTTTCTTTGCTACTTTCTTTGGGCATGCAAAGAAAGTAGTTAATAACTATAAAAATCAAGATTAGCTGAATCGAAGCGACGAGCCGCCGACACGGGCGCGGGTTCCGCGTAGTCCACGCTTATTTGAAGGGGGGACGACCTAGCCTTGACTGACGTAACTGCGCTTGTAGGCGGGAATAGTTGTCCAATCAAGCTTGTTGGCGGCGATTTTGTTTCGGAGAGCGTAAGCCGCCGCAATGCCCGCCGCCTCGCCGATACTGGCGCACGTCGGCTGAATCCGCATAGACGCCTGCAATATGAAGCTCGCGCTGATACACCTGCCCGCCACAATCAAGTTGGCAACCTTATCGGTGACGAGGGCGCGATACGGAACCTCATAAAAACCGCCGGCAGGCAATTTCTCGGAGACCTTTTCGCCGTGCGCGTCGATAAACCAGGCAGTCCGACAAACCGCGTCGGCAAAGCGGCTCTGATTGTGATAATCGTCCTCGACCATGTAGTACTTGCCCTTAATGCGCCACGACTCCCTCGCGCCCAACATGACCGCCTCGCGGCTGATAAACGCATTTTCAAAGCCGGGCAGGTGCTTAATCAGATAGCGGGCAATGTTACGCATCATCTTGCGCCCGAACGTGACCGCCTTGCTGTAGCTGACGGGGTCGGTCGCTCTGAACTTCACGGGAATTTCGGGGCAATTCATGCTCATCACGCCGTTTTTGCCGATAATCGTGTAGGCTTGCATGTACTCCGCCTCGTCTTGAGTGATTTCGCCCGTCTCGACGCCGCGAGCCATGAAAGCCTCTAACTTGTAGCGTTGCTTGCGGTGCATAGCCTCGGCTATCTCAAAATAAGGCAACTTAGACTTACACCAATCCTCCTGCAATTCAATTGCCACGTATTGATAAAGGCGTTCGGTATCGATGCCTCCCATCTCGAAACGAAAACTCAGCGGCTGATTGTTGCCGGTCTTTTCGTAGCCGCGTTCGCACTCCACGCCCGAAGCCCGCGCAAGGTAAGCGTCGCCCGTCGCGTCAATGAAAACCTTAGCCTTGACCGCCGCAAGCCCCGCGATAGTCTGGATAATCACCTCGGAGATTTTATTGCCCGAAGTCAGCGCGTCGACGACCACCGTCTGATACAGCACGTTGACGCCCGCCTCCTCGCACATCTCGTCATGAATCTCCGCTAAAATTTCCGGGTTATGCCAAGTCTGTTGAGTGACGCCGTCGAACGGCTCGATACCTTTGCGGCGCAGACGATTCTTAAGCTCGGCAAGGTACGGCGTATCGGAATCAGGGGCGTGCGTGTCCATGAAGGGATAGACGCAACCCAAGACGCCCAGTCCGCCGAGGGCAATGCCGCGTTCGATTAAAAGAGTGTTCGCGCCGTCGCGAGCCGCATTGACAGCCGCCGCAGTACCCGCAGGACCGCCGCCGCATACGCAAACGTCGACGCTGTACAGCACGGGAATTTTCTTGTCGCCGTACTTAATGCCGTCACCCGCCGCCTCGACAGGTTTCGTGCCGCTAAGGGCAACTCCCGCCGCCGTAACACCTGCCAGCTTGAACAGGTCGCGCCTCGAAATGGGAATGTTGAAATTCATAATACTGCCTCCTCCAAAATTTTTAATGCCTCGCGCTCCAATGTGTACGCCTCGAATCGTTTAGCGTTCGCCGCCAATGCCAACGCGTTTATCCGAATCTGCGCGGCTTCGTCTTTAAGCAACGGCACGGGCACTTCGCGGACTTGCTTATCGTCAATCTCGTCGACGACTGCGCCGTAAGTGTTGCGCCGTATCAGCTCGCGCCCATAATCCGTCGACAGGAAGACGCTCAGATAGCCCGCCACGTCGTCACTCGCGGGAATGATTCTGATGATGTGTTGGCTCGCCGCCCAGCCGTCCCAATGCTTTGGAACAAGCGCGACTTTGCCGATTGTCCCGCTACAAGTTATCAGCGTCATGTTCTCGCGCAGTTCAAGCTCCTCGGCAATCCTGTCGGCGTGGTGGACGTTCGACAGATATTTTTTGTTAGACGGGTCGAGCTCACCGATTTGCTTGCCGCCGATAAAAATTGTGCCGTGCCCCTCGTCGACATAGACGCGCTTGAAACGTCCGGGCAAGACTACTGCGCGGCTGATACGTTCGTCGGCAACGGTGGTGACGGAGGCGGCGTGGGCTTTGAGGTGGTCGATAATCCTTTGGACGTGCGGCGCGTGATATGAGGCGTCGAGGCGTCCGCGCAGATTGCTCAGCTTGACGGAAAAAACTTTTGAGCTTGAAAGTCTTCGAGCGCGTCGGGTATCGGCAGGCTTGCAAGGTGCTCCGGATTTATATGGACAATAACTGAGCCGTAAGTTTGTGCCGAAATCATCTGCTGTCCCATTGGACTTTTCAACCAAGCATAAATAAATCCCGCGTCAAAATTATTTTTCGCGTCGATTCTCATCAAGTCGGGTGTAAAAATTTTTTGTCTGGTGTCTTTGATACATAAGCAATTTTGCCGACCGTGCCCGAACGCGAAATTAAAACGGTGCCCTCGTGAACTTTCAAATCGTCGACGAGCTCCGAATCAATCATGAACTTAACGGGCTTAGGATAACAGTCGAGCATTTCCGAACTGCCGATAAAGCCAATCGCCCGATTATTTTTTCTGCTGACGTATTGGCGTTTCAGTCGCCCGCCGTAGTAAGCGGCACTAATCATTTCGCCGAGAGGAACGGAGTTTCTCATGACGGTTTGTCGAGCGTTGAGGGCGTCCGCGTCGAAGAAAGCCGCCTCCAAACGTAAGCCGCGAGCTTGAACGTCGGAGAGTTTCACGGCGCAGAACTTAACGGCGGTGTCAACGTGAAGTTTTTTTTTCCAAGCGTGATAAATTTTGGCGACCTCGGCGGTTTCGTCGTCGGGGATTTTTTTTATCGTCGAGGAGGATTTCGCGCCCGTCGTCGTCGCGTTTGAAGGTGGCATTGCCGCGCTTATCGTGCCCGACGCGTTCGACCTGCGCCATAAAGATTTCGTAGTCGTCGATACCGTTGCGCTCCTCGTTGGCGATTTCGGCGGGCGATTTTTTTTGCAGAATCAGCACGGACGTTTGAGTACCGTTGTGGGGCTGGAAGGTGTCGGCGTGCAGGTCAATGCTTGCGAGGATTTTGTGATTGCGAATGAGCCAAGCGCGGATATAGCCGAGCCCCGGCGAGCCTAAAATTGAATCGGGCAGGACGATACCCATACGCCCGCCGGGCTTGAGCAGTTGGGTACAGCGTTCGACGAAGAGAATTTCGGGCGGCACCGAACTGCGCAAATCGTCCGTCATGCTCCATACGCCGTCGAAAGTCCAGATGTGCGCGAGGTCGAATTGCCGCAAGATGTGTTCGTCGTCAATGGGTATCTTGCTGCCGAAGGGCGGGTTGGTAACAATCACGTCGAACAGCGCGATAGAATTGGCGTTGCGAATATTTTCGGGCGCGAGGTTAAAAATTCTTGCGAGCCCGCGCTTGAAGTCGTCGCTCCATTCGTGAGGCGGCAGGAGGGAATTGGCTTGCCAGATATTTCCGCTGCCGTCGTTGTTCATGACCATATTCATCTTGGCGGCTTTGACGAGGTCGGGATTTAAATCGAAGCCGAAGAAATTTTTACTTGCACTGTCGGCGATTTGAGCTTGGAATTGGCGGCGAATGTCCTCGTTCCAATCTGCGCGGGGAGCTTTGAATTCGTCGACGAAAAATTTTTCCAGCGCGTCAATAACGTGGGTCATGGCGATAACGGGGAAGCCGCCCGTGCCGCACGAGCTGTCGAGGATTTTTTCATCGAGTTGAGGGTCAATCATATCGACGACCATTTTCATGACGTTGCGGGGCGTGAAGAATTCGCCGCGGTCTCCGCGCAGGTTCGCGCCGACAATTTCTTCGTAAGCCTTGCCCTTGATGTCGATGTTGGTGTTGAGCAGGCTGTACTTTTGCAATTCGCTGACGACACGGGCAAGACTGCGCGGCGTGAGTTCGAGGTTATCGGCGTCGCTGAAGATTTGCGGGTAGCGAAGCTTGACGGCGTTAAAAATCTTTTCAATGCGCTGTTTGACGACGAGCTGACCGTCGGGGTTTTTACGTTCGCCTGACGTGGCGTAGAAGTTCAGCGGGCGCGGAACGTTTTTCTCGTCTTCAATCTTGCAGAAAATAATTTTAAGGAACTCGAAGAAAGCTTTATCCTTGTGGAGCCCGTCGTTGCCGTAAATGTAATCGTGGCACGTCCTGAACACGAACAGGAGGTTATCGTCGACGGCGTTCTTCAAACCTGCGCGGGTGGGGCGGTCAATCTCGGTGATACTGCCCTCGGCGGAGGGAATGTCGTTATATTTCTCGAAGACGCGTTCGCCCGTCGCGTCGCCTTATCCTCGACCTTGTGGAAGACGAAGCGTTGAATGCTGTTCGTCCACATGCCCCATTCGCAGTTGACGCAGAGGCTCATGTAGGATTTGAGCTGTTCGATACCGTCTTTGGCGGCGGAGGGATTGATTTTTGACTGCTTGCACTCGACGATAATCTTGACGGCGGTTTGAACGTGTTCGGCATTTTTCTCGAAGACGACAATATCGGCACGCGGACGCTTGGAGCCGTTTTGGAGCGTGAACTCAATCGCGATTTGAGTCTTCGGGTAACGGTGTTCGTCGACAAGGCGGCGTTCAATAGTTTGGCGGACGTATTCCTCGGCGGTGTCGTTACGGAGCTTGCCGTCAACGTAATCGCGAATCTTGCCGTCGGGTATGCTAACAATTTTCTCCATGCGCTAACCTCGCTGAAAAATTTTCCGCATTATACAATGCCGCGCCCGCAAATTCAAATTGAAAAGAATTCCGCACGAAAATTTTAAAAACAGCTTGACAAGGCTTTTTTATGCTTCAAACAATTTTTAGGTAAGGAAATAGGGAAACGGCGCGGCGATTGTCTAATCTTGCAAGTTATAACGTTCCGGTGTTCATGGGAACCTGCGTTACGCCCAAGACGCTGTCGGAGCTTGAAATAACGGTAAAGCCGGCGGAGGAGATTGGCGTAAGAGGCTTGACGCTCACGAAGATTTTCATTTCGGGCAGAGCTTATGCCCACGAATAAGAGCTGATATTATCGGAGGAAGATACGAAAAAATTTGTGGCGGAAGCGGCAAAGCTCAAAAAGAACACCAAGGATATTATCATCAACTTCACGACGCAGACTATCCAAGATGCTCTTCAGGACGATACCGGTACAACGAATTATCAAGTGCCGATTATCAGACCCGATGCCCAAATGCGCTTGTCCTGCTTTGAACCGATAATCGTCGGCGATGTGCTCAATGAAGACATTCGCGTCCTTTGGGAAAGGTATAAGCAACTACGCGTAGTGCTCAAAAGTGCGCCCGAAAAAATTAACGCTATGGGCAGAAACTATGTGAATGAGGAGATAAGCTATGTCGAAATCACAATTACTTGGGCATAGAGATTCTTGGGGAAGCATCGGGCTTGCTCCTAACCCTGTCGGACGGTCAGCGGACATTGACAGAAATCGCGAGACAGTTGTCGTCGACGTTCCATGTTGCCGCGTCGGATATTGGGGAGGTGATAGTTATCGAAGTGCGTAACCTGCAACGGAAATATCTGCTCTACTTGGAAGTTTAAAAAGGAGGGGTAAAAATGGAAAACAAAAAAGTTATAAGCAATATTTTCGACTCGGTCGTCGCAGAGCCCGCCGTCAATGCCGAAGCGGTCGCGTTCATTAAGATGCTTATTGCCGTCGTGCCCGTAGCTGATGACAACGATTTGAAGGGTTGCGGACTCAACCGGTAAAAACTTTACACGGAAATTTTCTTACCTCGACGCTATCGCGGGGATTTTTTTACCAAAGCTATCTCTTGCCGAAAATGCGAATCGCTTTTATAATCTGCGCGGAAGGAGGCTTTATCATGAACATTTTCAAGACGTGTTTGTTAATGGCGATGATGACGGGCTTAATGGTGGCGGTCGGCGGCGCAATCGGCGGCTCCTCGTTCGCCATGATTATGTTGGTTATTTCAATCGGCATAAACTTTGCAAGCTACTGGTTCAGCGATTCGATTGTCCTTAAAAGCTACGACGCCCGCGAAGTGTCGGAGGCTGACGCGCCCGAACTTTACGGCATTGTCAAGACGCTCGCAAAGAATGCAAACTTGCCTATGCCCCGCGTCTACGTGATTAACTCCGACGTGCCAAACGCCTTCGCCACGGGCAGGAACCCCGACCACGCCGCCGTTGCCGTCACGACCGGCATAATGAAGGCTCTCGACAAAAACGAAATTTCCGGCGTGCTCGGTCACGAGCTGGCGCACGTCAAGCACCGCGACATTTTAATCGGGACGATTGCCGCGTCAATGGCGGGCGTCATTTCCATGATTGCCAATATCGTGCAATGGGGCGCGATTTTCGGCACGCGCTCCGACGACGATAACGGCGGCTGGCTCGGCACTTTGGCGACGATTATCGTTGCGCCGATTGCCGCCACGTTGATTCAACTTGCAGTCTCGCGCTCCCGCGAATACGACGCCGATAAGACGGGCGGCGAAATTTGCGGCAACCCGATGTATCTCGCCGACGCCCTGGAGAAAATCGAATTCTACGCCAAAAATCATGCGCCCATGCCTCAAGCCGGCACCGCTACCGCGCATATGTTTATCGTCAATCCGCTCGAAAACTCCAAAAAGACGCTGAAGAATCTTTTCTCGACGCACCCCGACACCGACGACCGCATTGCTCACTTGCGCGAACAGGCTAAGGAAATGCACTTGCTTACGTAAAAAAAATTCCCCCTCCGATTTGGAAGGGGAATTTTTATTTGCGTTGTTAAATCATTTCAAAGCCCGCGCCGCAATGTCTCGGCGATAATGCACGTCGTCAAAGTGAATGACCTCGACGCAACGATAAGCCTTATCGACAGCCTCGCGCAACGTTGGAGCCGTAGTCGTGACGCCCAACACACGCCCGCCGCTCGTGACAAGCTCGCCGCCGCTAAGCTTCGTGCCCGCGTGGAAAATCATCGCGCCCAAACTTTTAGCCTTAGTTACGCCGTCAATCGGCAAATTTTTTTTGTAAGCCTTGGGGTAGCCGCCGCTCGCCATAATCACGCAGACCGCACTGCTCTCGCGCCACGATACAGACTTGCCGCTCAACGTGCCGTCCGCGCAGGCTTCCATAAGCTCCAACAAATCGCCCTCCATAAGCGGCAGGACAACTTGCGTCTCCGGGTCGCCGAATCGACAATTAAACTCGACGACCTTAGCCGCGCCGTTTTGAATCATCAAGCCCGCGTACAGGCAACCGCGATACGTTATGCCCTCGGATTTAAGGGCGGCTATTGTCGGCTTGAGAATACGCTCGCTAACCTGCGCGGAAACTTCGGCGTCGACAATCGGGGCGGGCGCGTAGGCTCCCATGCCGCCAGTATTCAAGCCTTTGTCGCCGTCGTCAACGCGTTTGTGGTCTTGCGCGGCGATAAGCGGGATAATCGTTTCGCCATCGGTCAGCGCAAGGACTGAAGCCTCCTCGCCGTCCATGAATTCCTCCACGACGATTTTACTGCCCGCCGCCCCAAAAGTTTTCATTTCGTCGACCGCGTTGACAGCCTCGTCCAAAGTCTGCGCCACGATAACGCCCTTGCCCGCCGCCAGCCCGTCAGCCTTAATGACAATCGGCGCACCCTGCGACTTGATATAAGCTTTGGCGTCGTCGGGCTTGTCGAAGACTTCAAACGCCGCCGTCGGGATGCCATATTTTTTCATGAGACGCTTGGCGAAAATCTTCGAGCCTTCAATCTGCGCGGCGTCTTTGTTCGCGCCGAAAGCCTTAATGCCGGCGTCGTTGAGCGCGTCGACCAAACCGTTGACGAGCGGAGCCTCCGGACCGATAACCGCAAGGTCGATGGCGTTTTGGCGGGCGAAGGTGACGAGCGCGGCGTTATCGGCGATTGAAATGTTCGCGACGCACTCGGCGAATTCGGCGATACCGGGGCTGCCGGGGATTGCGAACATTTTCGTAAGCAACGGACTCTGCGCGATTTTCCATGCCAAAGCGTGTTCGCGCCCGCCGCCGCCTATCAGCAATACATTCATGAGCAAATCCTCACTTTACGTCCAAAAGCTCAAACTCAATGACGCCCGCCGGCGCATGAACTTGCACGGTAACGCCCGCCGTCTTGTCCAAAATCGCGGCTCCCAACGGCGACTCGTCGGAAATTTTGTTGTTATCGGGGTCAGCCTCGGTGGAGCCGACTATCATGTAAGTTTCGATAGCGTCAAGCTCCACGTCGCGCACCGTCACGGTGGAGCCGATTGTGACTTTGCCCGTGCTCGCCGCCGATTGAATAATTTCGCTGTTGCGAAGCTTAGCCTCCAGCTCGCTGATCTCGCTTTCGAGGCGTCCCTGTTCGTTTTTGGCGTCGTCGTATTCGGAGTTCTCGCTAAGGTCGCCCAAAGCTATAGCCGCCTTGAGCCGCTCGGAAATTTCCATGCGGCGGACGCCCTTCATGTAGTCCAACTTTTCGACGAGCTTGTCGTAGCCGTCTTGAGTCAGCAGGATTCTTTTTTCTGCCATGTTAAGCCTCCGTGAAATTTTCTCCGTCGAAGATACGCTTTTCGCCGGGCTTTATCGGCGACCACGTCGGGATATAGCGCGACGCTGCCGTAAATTCCTTTGACGGCTCCCACTTGGGATAGTCGACGCGGTGCATTGCCACGAAGCTTTTTATCTTCGTCCGCGCCGCGAATTCTATCGCGCCCTTTTCCTGCGCCGCGCCCAAACGCCCGTCCACGGGGAAGAAGGCAACGTCAGCCTCCATGCCGTTCATGCGCTTGGCTTGGCGACGGAAGACTTTTTCCGCCAGCGCGATATTCTCCTCCGTGTCGTCCTCCCAATGCCACCAGTTGAAATCGCCCGCGTGAAAGACTCGCGCACCCGAAGGCGTCTCCACCAGGAACGATATACCCACGTCCGTAGAGTCGTAAGAGGTAACCTTAATCGCGTCGTCCTGCCATTCGCTGTAGCGTTTGATGTACGTGATTTTGTTCGTCGGGAAAATCTTGACGCGCTTGGTGTGCTTGATGTCGCTGGAGAAAATGTAGCGGGTGACCTTCTGCGCGTAAGCTCGAATGCGCGTGCTGAAATGGTCAAAGTGCGCGTGCGTGACGAAGATATACAGCCTGTCGAAGTCGCCGGCGTCGTAAGCCGCGTCTACTGCGCCCGAAGGGTCTTCGTAGTCGTCGAATACCAGCAAAATCTTCTCGTCGCGAACCAGAAAGCCGCTGTTCAACAGATAAGTAAGTTCCATAAAAGTTTTTATCCTCCCTCGACCGACGGCAGATTTTTTTTGGAGGTCGGTCGCACTAATTTTCGGTGACACCCAAAAAGTTTTTATCGCCTCCTTTGCAAAGACTTTATATTTTAATCGTCATTGTGACGAATCAAATTCAATCGTCGCCGCGATTGGCAAGGGCGTCTTGAATCTTTTGCTCGACGTCCGGGTTAATCTTTTGGTCGGTGCGATAGTGAACGTTTTGCCGGGCACTTCGGGTAAAGCCGCGCCCTTGAACCTCGCTTGCCGCCAATATCAGCATGAACGCGTTTTTGTCGACGGTATTGACGACGATTTTAATCTTGGCGATTTGGGTCATGCTGACGGTGACGAAACAAATTCAATCGTCGCCGCGATTGGCAAGGGCGTCTTGAATCTTTTGCTCGACGTCCGGGTTAATCTTTTGGTCGGTGCGATAGTGAACGTTTTGCCGGGCACTTCGGGTAAAGCCGCGCCCTTGAACCTCGCTTGCCGCCAATATCAGCATGAACGCGTTTTTGTCGACGGTATTGACGACGATTTTAATCTTGGCGATTTGGGTCATGCTGACG
>ERZ842401.2853-NODE-2853-length-22336-cov-18.408599_pt1 | contig 22336 bp, 24 predicted proteins | sample MGYA00521270_ERZ842401 | MGnify/ENA primary metagenome ERZ842401 (study PRJEB31892, sample SAMEA3878208) | bioreactor metagenome | biome: Moose rumen | place: Sweden | collected 2011-10 | study: EMG produced TPA metagenomics assembly of the PRJEB12797 data set...
TGGCATACATAGAGATAATTTTCTCGTCAATGGCGGAAATATCCTTCTGCCGCTTTTTATCAAGCATAACTCTGATGATGCTCCGAGGAGTAAATACTTTCCCATTACAGCACCCCCGCTTCTATTTTTGCCCGCGATACTTTCTTGCCATCCTGATTGCGAATAGCGGCTTTGATTACCACCTGCCGAACGCTATCATTTTTTTCGACAATCTTCCCTGTGCAAGTTAATGTATCACCGATAAACACTGGAGTAAGAAAATCAGCATGGACACTTTGTAGAAGACAGTTCTCTCCGGGGATGTACACCCCCCCCAGACAACTATACATGGATGATGTAAGCATCCCATAGACTACTCTGCCGGGATAGCCCTTATCTTTGGCAAATGACGCTTCCTTATGGAGGGGATTCACGTCACCTGAAATCTCACAAAACTTATCCATCATTTCAGTGGTAATTTCCCGGCTAAATTCTGCCGTCTGCCCCACGGCCAAATCCTCATAGGTAAAACGATTCATGATTTTCCTTCCTGTACTTCGATATATTTACCTTTTGTCTCATACCCTTCTAAGGGTAATTCCCAAACAGTACCATCACCATCTGTACCAACATTGACAAAACCAAAAGATGCATACATATCGGCCACCATTTTGTTTTTTTTCGTAGGATAGTAGTAGCCTATAAGTTTAGTACAGCCTACGGATTTTGCCTTAGCCGCTAATGCATCGAGCATATTTTCTTCCATGCCGCGCTTCAACACGCGACAGCTCATCAACCAAAGAAGAATGTGCAAACCATCCTCTTTTTTCTCGCCGATAATGACGGAAATCAACCCATTATCGCCAAATTTATCGGTAAGCCTTCCATAAAGAGTGATATAACGTTGGTCGCTGGCCATACTTTCTATATCTGCTCTGGTATAGCGTCGTGTGGTAAGGTTGAATTGATTGGTTTTTCCCGTTAATTGTGCGATGCGGTCAAAATAGACTGGCTTAAAATCGTCTATCTCTGCTGTCATATTGAGAGATTTTAGAAAATCATCATAGCTGGCAGCAGTTGCAGAAAGTTCTTGCCGAGCTTTATTGGCTTGGTAACTTTCATTACGTTTGAGGTCATCGTCAGACACCGTTACAGCTTCAAAATATCCCGCTTCTTCGATAGCGCGAATATAAGAGAATACATCTGAACCATCCACCTCCGGTACAGCTACTTCTGGCATAGTATCCCGGACAATCTGCCTCTCAGCAGGATTGTCATCAATAAACACAAGACTATCTGTGCCAATATTGATTTCTTTGGCAATAGCGGCGATGTTCTCATTTTTTGGCATCCAGTTAGCTTTGAATGCAGCAAAGTCATTAAGCTTCAATACGCTATCTGGATGAGAGAAGCCACTTTTGGCAATATCGTCCTCGTTCTTGGAGCAAACGGCCAGAATCACCCCGCGCTCTTTAAGTCTCAGCACATATTCCTGCCAAGCCGTGTAAGCCTCTGCTGCCGGAGTTTCGTGGCCGATTTTGATATTTTCTACACCATCATCGCCGATAACTCCCCCCCAAAGGGTATTGTCCAGGTCAAGCACCAAGCATTTCTTGGCTTTTCCCAATATTGTGCGAACAATTTTTGCCAATCCCAAAGAAACTTCTGGCATAACGTCATAGTCCATAGCAAATTTATAGGCTGCATACTGCGTAGGATTATGCCATTTCCTCAATCCAACTCGTGCAGATAGACCATGTAAATCATGTAAATAGAACCCTTCGTGGCCTTCGGCGTATTCTGCAAGTTTTTCATTCAAAGCATTTACGAAGCGATTTCTTCCTTTAACTGCCGTTAAGCTCCCTATATCGTTCTCGTAAGGAAAATCAAACGTGTTCTGAATAATAACCGCGTTATAGCGACTTTTAAGAGCTTCCCATACGGCACAAAACCGTTCATACTCTGCCGTCAGCTTTTGCTGCACATCTGCCTGACTATCGATGACACACGGCCAATTTATAATATTGACTACACTGGTGAAAACAACTACTATATCAGGCTTAAAAGCATCCAGTTCAGCATTACCGAATACCGCATCTTCATAGAATTTGTTGTACTCCGACTGGTAGAATGTGGGCTTAATACCACTTTCCAACAGGAAAAGCTCCAGAACATTCTTGATGTCATCTACAGTAGAGCCACCTAAGATAGCTATGCGACTTGGTGTATGTGAAAGATCCTCTCTTGCCAAAAGTTGCCTTTTAATGGATTTTTGCTTGCGAAGGAGTAGCTCGTTATTATAGGGGTAAGTGAGTAACTCTTGCAAATTCAAATCTCTTTCCCTCCCCTTTAGTTAGTTTTAACTTATCCTATTATATTAAATCTTTTTTTATAATTTCGATAACTGTGCTAAGTTCCACGTCCATAATGCCTGTACTACATGGAAGAGTAACCACTCTCTCCCATAGCCCTTCAGAAACATTTACATCACTCTTAGGACAACCTGCATAAGGCTTCTGCAAATGTACTGGTTTCCAGAAGGAACGTGCTTCAATATCTGCGTCTTTAAGTTCAGCACACCACTTCTTCGCATCTTCCAGATTCGCCCCCGTCGGTAGCACTATCCCAGAAAACCAACAAGACGAACCATCTGTTGTCGGGAAGAAAGAGATATTCTTTGCCTCAGCCAATACGGAAAGCTTTTCCTCATAATATTTGCGAACAAATCTTTTCCTATCAATAAAAGACTGTAGTCTCTCCATCTGTGCTACCCCTACAGCTGCCTGGATATTCGTCATACGATAGTTGAATCCCACCTCATCAAAATCATAATCTGGCCATACCCGTGCCGTAGTGGTCAGATGCCGTACATGAGCCAGTAGCTTTTCATCCGTGCCCACAACAGCACCACCGCCACCACAGGTAATAGTCTTATTGCCATTAAAACTAAGCGTGCTCAAATCAGCCAGTTGCCCCAATGGCTTGCCTTTATAGGTCGCACCAATAGCGCAAGCAGCATCCACTACTAAAGGCAATTTATATTCATCGGCAATCGCCCGAAACTTATCCATATCGGGAACATTCCCCAGCGTATACACCGGCATCAACGCCGCAATACGCTGATTACGCTCTTTATGATAAAGCTGACCATTTGTCCGGCGTTCACAGTACTTTTCGATTTCTGCCTTTACCAAATCCGGATCCAAGCACCAATCTTCCTCACTTACATCCATCAACCAAGGGTCTGCACCACAATGTCTCACTGCATTAGCCGATGCAATAAATGTAAATGTAGGAATAATAACTAATTCATTATACTTTACCCCCACTGCCGTAAGGGCTGCATGAATAGCCGTAGTCCCCGACGAGGTTGCCACAGCCTCAGAACAGCCCGTAGCCCCTGCCACCATTTCTTCAAACTGCTTCACATACTGCCCCACCGATGATACAAAAGACGTATCAATGCAGTTATCTAGATATTTTTTTTCATTACCCGTCAAATTGGGAATTGCCAGTGAAATCATGTTTATCCTTCTTCCTAATTAATTACATCTTGCCATCCAGACTTTTGCCCGTTTCGATATGTTCAAAGTTGGGTAAATAAGCGCTAATCATCTTCACAATATCCGCCTTGGTGCAATCATCTTGTTCAAATGCTTTATCTAAAGCCCCAATCAAAGCCAGCACCTTTCCTTTATTCGGAACGGCTTTATCCTTAATCACGCCCAAGGAATCGAAACTTTCCATATCGACATTTTCGCCTTTAACATAAAATTCCTCAAAGGCTTTTTCACCGCTGGTATCGCTCTTGCTAAAATGAACAGGATAAGCCATACCATCCTGCCATTCGTGACTCTTGGTAATAGCTTCATCATCACTGTCACAGTAGTCAAGCTCATAGCCCATAGAAGTCAGCAAATCTTCGGCAATCCGATCAAACGTAGACATTTGTGCTTCTTCCAACTTTGGGAAGAAAATATTGCGGTTCTCTCCCAACATAGCACTGAGCATACAAATCTGCCCTGACTCCTCCGGCGATACAAAGTAACGCTTTACATCCGAGGGTGCTGAAAGCGGCTGCCGCTGATTAATTCGCTCCAAGAAACCTGCAGGCAAAGAGCCATTGGAAAACGCCACATTGGCAAAACGAGCCGTCTTCACGGGAAAAGCCGTGGAATAGCTGAAAATCAGGTCCTCCATAATCCGCTTGGATGCCCCCATTATATTAACTGGGTTAGCCGCCTTATCTGTTGATACACAGAAATACGTTTCTGGCGGATACTGCTCCAACAAATCCAGCAGGCCTTTAGCATTGATAACATTATTCCGTAGAAGTGCCTCCACAGAAAAAATATCCTTCTCTGAACGTACATGCTTATGGGCGCTGAAGTTCGCAACAATATCAAAGCCCCGCTTCACACCATTAGCACGACGATGATGGGCAAACATTCGCTTGAACACCACCGAACTGTAATCCATCGGATAAGGCAAATACACATCTGGCACGCAAGGACTCAATGTTTGACTTGACCGTAAAGAACGCGTCAATTCCGTAAGGGCATTCTCATTGGTATCAACAACAACCAACTCCGCAGGAAGAAAAGGCAAGATTGCCCTAATAAAGCTAGAACCAATAGATCCAGCCCCACCGATAACTAACACGCTCTTTCCAGCGATTGCCGCCTTCAGCTTATCCTTATGTCGCTCAATGTCTCCAGCAAACATACTCCCATCCCGATGCGTCACATATTGGTTTATAAAATGTGCTAAATCAATCATTATTGTCGCTCCTTTGCAGCAAATATTCAGCCAATCTAAAATCAAATTCTGTATCTATATCCACAGAGCGCTCCTTGGGCATCACATATCCATAGGAATCTTCTCGATAAAGTCGTCTGTCACTCCTAAATTCTGGCAAAGAAGCTATGTATACGGCACCATTAATGCGATAATACTTACCTTCATCCTGCCTGCGCTTTCCTACATTACATTGAGCAAAGCCGCTAAGATTATTGTTTTCTGCCAACTCGCCATACAAGCTTGGTGCATGATCAGCCTCGCAGACGGAAACCACGGCAAAGGAATTTTTATTCACAAACAGTTCATAAGCCTTCCCAATATCTTCACTAGTTCTCAGCGGTGATGTAGGCTGCAACAGACAAAAAGAATCAAATTCTTGATTCAAATGCTTATAGTTATCTAGTACTTCTTCCACCATATCCCAAGAGTTTGCCGTATCCGAAGACATTGCCTCACTACGCAAGAACGGCACCTTTGCACCATATTCTCGAGCAAGTTCCGCATATTTTACCGAATCTGTAGAAATCATTACTTCCGTAAAGCAACCAGATTTTATAGCCGCTTCAATCGTATAAGCGAGCAACGGTTTCCCCTGCAGTAGTTTAATATTCTTGTCCGGCAAACCTTTAGACCCGCTTCTAGCCGGTATAATTGCAATATTTCTCATCAAATCTTTTCATCTGCCTTATAATTGCGTTTTGCTTTTTCTCCCAGCCACTTCCATACATCCATCGGACTTATCCCTTTACCTGCCCGTTTCGCCGTAAGATTATCTAGAGAGAAAAATTCTCCAGCTTTAACATTCTTTGCCGCCACCAAACATTTACGCACAATAGGAATATTAGGCACTTCATCTGCAGCAGGTATCTTTACTCCAGTACCAATAGCCTGTTCTAGAGTACGAATCGCCTGCACCATGTTTTTCAATTCTTCCGGTTCCAACGATGCCTTATGGTCAGGGCCTGGCATATTCTTATCCAGTGTAAAATGTTTTTCGATAATTTGCGCACCTCTAGCCACTGCCGCTATAGGAATAGTTATCCCTTCTGTATGATCAGAGTAGCCAACCGGCAAGCCAAACGCTCTTTTCATCGTGTCCATTGCTAACAAATTCGCTTGCTTAGCGGGAGCTGGATACTGCGTAGTGCAATGCAGTAGTTGCACCTTATCTTGCAATTCTTTCTGCCCCTCCACCGATACATATACTTCTTGTACCTCTCGGAAGCTTGTCGGAAAATCCGAATGCAAGTAACCACAAGCCAGAACCGCCAGCGCATTTTCTATCTCACCCAAAGTGGCCATGCCTGTGGAAAGAATAACCGGCTTTTGTGTCCGGGCAATCTCCCATAAATAGGGAGCATTGGTAATCTCCCCTGATGGAACCTTAATAAATGGCATGTCCAGTTCAGTTGTCAAAAAACGCAGGCTATCGCTATCAAAAGGCGTAGAAATAAAATCCACACCACACTCCTGACATAACTGCTCCAGTTCCACGTAATCCTCATCCCGCAAAGTTAGCTTTTTCAGCATAATCAGCTGACTTTCCTGACTGCCTGTAGTCACTTTCTGATACGCTGCTTTTTCTGCATTTCGAGTCACCAGTTGTTCCGGACGGAAGGTCTGAAACTTCACTGCATTAACCCCTGCAGCCGCCCCTTTCCGTACCAGCTGCCTGGCCAACTCTATATCACCGTTATGATTTACGCCAGCCTCAGCTATGATATATATCTGATTACTCAAGATTTTACACCTCCGGTAAATCGTAAAACTTTTTCTTCAAATCTATGTAACCATTGACAAACTCCACAGTCTTTTGCGCTATTTTTTCTGCCGCATGACCATCACCGTAGTGGCTGACTACCTGCTGGCATGTCTTCTGATGTTCACTGCTCATAGCCATCTGTATAGCCCGTACTATCTCATCCTTTGAAGGACCGCAGTTCACGATACTAGCAGATTGTAGTCTACCGCGTTGACGATCACCGATATTCACCGTTGCCACCTTAAATGCAGGAGTTTCAATAATACCACTGGAAGAGTTTCCTAGTACAAATTTTGCATACTTCATCAAGGAAAGATAACGCCGCACTCCCAAAGAAGTAAAGACATGGACATTGGGAAGATTTACAGCATCCAGAAGCTCATTAATTCTTGCCCCGCCTTGATCAGCATTAGACTTGGTCACAATAAACTGTATTTTAGGAAATTCTGCCATCGCAGACAGAAAATCTTCTATCTGTTTATCTACATCAGCATCTTCCATCGTTACGGGATGATAGGTGCTTAAGGCATAATCACAATCCCCCATTCCGACACTATTCAAGGCTTCGTCCCTGCTCATATCAGCCAAAGCGGAAATATTATCTATGCTGGTAGAACCAAAGTTAAACACCCGATCAGGATTTTCCCCAAGCTGAATAACACGTCTTCGGCTATCTGAATTCGTAACAAAATGCAGATAACTAATCTTGGTTATGGCATGACGAATCCACTCATCCATTGCGCCTTCGGTAGTATCGCCACCATTAATATGAAATACTGGAGTTCTCGTGTTACCAGCAGCTACAGCCACCATCAACATTTCATAACGGTCCCCCAGTAAAATGACACCACAATAACGCTCTGTTACAAAAAGTTTTGTGAATTTGATCAAAGTCTCCGCTTGATTGCAAGAAATATCTAACGATGTCGCAGACTCAACGGGAATCTCGATGCGCTTATCTATGCGCTGGCCTGCCTTCTCAATTTCCTGAACCGTCAGACCATATTGCGGACTCAAGTGCGTACCGGTAACAATCAGTTCTACCTTGAAGTCATCTTTTTCATGTTTTCTAAGTTTATTTACAACCGGGGACAATAGACCATACTCCGCCCGGGTGGCCGTCACCACACAAATCTTCCGCAACTTTACCATGCTCCTTTATTTTTGACTGCTCAAACGATCACCCACACGAATGCGTCCAGCGAAATCGTATTCAACAATCTCTACCATAGTATCCTTTGTTTTTACCAGCAAACCTTTGTCAGTTTTACCTAACACCTGGCCTGGTATATTTTTATATGAACATGCTCCTTTAATTTCACGGACTTTATTTATCCGCATTTCTTCCCCGTTCAAAAATGTTCTTGCTTGAGGACCGGGACTGCAAATAGCCCGAACAACATTAAACACTTCACGGCTGGACTGATTCCAATCAAAAACCTCATCCCCTACTTGACGCATACCACAGTATAAGCCAATATGGTTAATCGTATTTTGCTACACAGGCGTAAAATCTCCTGCCTGTAGCATCTTGACAGACTCATAAAGAATATCTGCACAACCAGTATATGCCCGCTCCAATAAAGTAGCATAAGTATCTTCATCTGTTATTGGATATGTCTTTTGCAAAATGATATCGCCTGTATCGATCCCCTCATCTACATAATGAACCGTAATACCAAACTCTGGTTCATCATTTATCAATACCCAGTTCAAAATATTTCTCCCACGATAAAAAGAAAGTTTACCAACATGACAGTTAATCGTCTTCAATGGTGGAAGGTTAATAAACTCTTTCTTGAAAATCTGATTAAATGACATGGACACAAATATATCCGCACCAAAGCTTTCATATTCAGCCCGTACCTCCGGCGTGTTCACATTCTTATGAATAAGCACAGGGACACCGTGCTTCTTGGCCATTTCTATCAGCACAGGATCTTGCTTATCATAACGTACCGTTAAAAAGACAATTTCTAAGCTCTTATCGGCAACAATTTTTTCAAAAGCCAAATGCCCCAAAGGGCCGTCGGCAAAATAACCAATCTTCATTGAAAACACCTCACATGAAATTACATGATGCGTTATTTTAGAATAATCAGGTTATAATTCCTTCGCCGGTACTCCTACGACCTTTTGTCCATCCGCTACATCATTAATGACTACAGCCCCGGCACCAATTAGTGCCCGGTTACCGATAGTCACACCTTGAATAATCGTGGCTCCCGTACCAATATGACTGCAATCGCCTACCTGCACACCACCAGAAATTGTCACGCCTGGTGCTATATGCACATGACTGCCAATCATGCAGTCATGGTCAATCACAGCACCAGTATTAACTATTGTATCTGTAGCAATATGCGTTCCCACGTTGATTATGACACCAGCCATCACTTGGACACCTTCTCCCAAAACACAGGTATCAGCCACAACAGCTGCAGGATGTATCACAGAACGAAAACTATAACCCCAATTTTTAAATTTGTTAAAAATATCCGTGCGTAGTCTTGTATCCCCTACGGACCCTAGCCCATTAACCAACTCCACCGCATCACAGGAGTAGTCAAAAACCGCACTGTCATCTCCAATGATGGGCAGTTCACCCTCCATGTCTTCGGGGGGGGAGGCACTTGTCCAACGCCCCAACAATATTTACATTTCTTAACCGCAGGCAGTCCAATAGCACCTTCGCATGCCCACCAGCGCCAATAATAATTACAGGTTTTTCCATCTTATTACACTTCCGATAATATTGCCTAAAATTAACATATTTCAGCATCTTTTTGCCAAATCATGCTAGCTTGGCAATTTTACTCCCCATAAAGCTTAATCCGCATCTTCTCGAGTTCAGGAATCTGACCCATATCCATCCAGTCATTTTCAGATACGGGATATACGGCTACTTTATGCCCCTTCTGCCGTTCCCTCTCTACAATATCGGGGAAGCCAATAGATTCACCATCAATCATGCTATCAACTACAGATGGTTCAACAATATATATTCCTGTATTGGTCAGGAATGACATTAACGGCTTTTCTCGCATTCCTTCTATTACACCATTCACGCCCATATCCACCACACCATAGGGAATATTGATATTTTTGTAGGCGCAAATCATGGTAATCACATTGCCGTTTTCCTTGTGGAACTTTAGCATGCTCTCATAATCTGCCGTCAACAGCGCATCACAATTAGCAAAGAAGAACGTATCATGGAATACACCTTTTAAAAGGCTCAATCCGCCACCAGTTCCCATCGGCTTATCTTCGTCATACCAAGTGATGTTATAAGCACGCTCATTATCAGCAAAATAAGCTTTCATTAAATCACGCTTGTAATTGACGATAATATGGAAATCCATACAATCATAACTCTGATATTCATTCATGATATGTTCAAGGATAGGCAAGTCTCCTACTGGAATCAACGGTTTAGGCAATACCTTCGTATAAGGCGCTAATCTTGTCCCTTTGCCGCCAGCATTTATCACTACCGGAATTCTGAGACTAGCTTTTTCTTTTACCACCACTTCAGTATCACTGTATATGTCAACGATTTTCATATCTTCATTTACAATGGGAATGGCAATATAATTCTTTTTATGAAAAAGCTGCTTTGCTTCATCCAAAGTCTTGGCATAGCGTGGATTTTTATTAGCTGCCTCAAATGCCCTTCCTTCCATTTGACCGCCAGACAGCAAATACCGTCGTATATCACCATCTGTTATACAAGCGATCAATTTATTATTATCATTTTTTAAAAATAAAATACCTGATGCATTCTTGTCTATCTTTTGCATTGCCTCCGATACTGTGACGTTTATATTAGCCACAAATATATTCACATCCAAACTAAACCCCTCCCAATATTATTATAATTAAAATTAGATAATCGACCATTGATAATGTCCGCATTTCGTATAGTATGAATTATTAAAAGTTTTATTCTTAAAAACTGATATTCCTGCCTAAGCCCATATTAAATTAATCTAACAAAAACAACTATCCTATTTCCAATAAGAAGAATAGCTATATGCGATTTTATAATATCATCAAGCCCTATTTCTCCAGAAATTATCATTCCAATTCATGTATAATATGCCAATATACAGTATCTTTACTATTAGTATCCCGCAAATTCTTATACGTCAATTTATGGACAAACGATTTGTTCAATAATAAATCCCACTGCGTTTTATCAAATTTATTCCACAACGATGATTGCATCTCATGATTATCTTGTGAATACATCGTAATAATATTATCAAAAGCAATATGAGTATCATTTGACATTCTTACGGCCTCTGCGAAAATATAATGATAAAAAAAATAACTTATCATATGATTATTTATTTTCCAGTACGCGTATAAACCACAAAGTGTTCTACCTAATATTTTATCCCCTGCACGAGCACGTATAAACTGATTTGAACAACACTGCCAAGTAAATGTTGGTGGTCTAAGTTTAAAAACAAAAATAGAAGCCTCCCATATGTATTCAGGAATTGATTTTGTCAACAACATTGTCGAATCGATCCACAATCCACCATGCTGATAAATAAGTGCTGTTCGTAAAATATCAGAAAAATGTGTACGATCGATTATTCCTTCTCGATACTTACATACAATATAATTAGGTAAATCCACATACTCACTAAAATTTTCTTCAGTTATAAGTCTAACTGGTCGGTTAGCCTTTAAGAGAAGTTCACGATAACATATTTTAACTATATCAGGAGCCTTCTCCATACCTTGAAACCAACACACCCATATAATTTCTTCATCATTTTCGACAGACAAGCATATCTTATCATTCATATATGGCCTAATAGTCATATATATATATATATATAATATTATCCATAATAAAACGACGCCAATCGTTAAATTCAGAGTATAAAAAATGAATCCACAGATACAATATACTATCTTTATCTATTTCTCTTTTAAATATTTCCTTTAATTTGTTCATGATTTTATCCTTCTATAACTATCTATTACTTCTCCCGTCGATGTATCATCGCCCCAATTTCTCTTAAAGAATTTCTATACAATAATGCTATTATTATAAAAAACAGGAACGTTACACTCACTTCCAATATATAATCTTCATATAAAAATACATTACTCGCAGCTAAAACTATTAATATTAGCAATCCCGTTATGGTCTCGAACGTTGATTGTATACTACGATAATATATTTGACCTCGCCATGTTAAAAGCATATATCTAACAACAGCGGCAAAACTAACACCCATAGCAGCACCTAACAGTCCCCATTTTTGAATACAAACATAAATAGCAAATACATTTAGTACAATAGATAATATATTTATTATCATAAACTGCTCATTTTTTTTAGATAACGCTATTCCATAACTAGTTGTTTGCTCCCATAGTCCCAACAATGGTGGTATAAGTACTAATGTAAAAAACAAGCGACTTCCATGATATGCTTCACCAATTAATAAATAAGCTAAATGCTGGAAAATAATACATCCTCCCATAAGAGTAATTATTCCCAACGATATGTACGAATGAATTTTGGTAATTTTCGACTTTTCCGTTTTATAATATTTATACATAAACGCTGCCCAATAAGTACGAAAACCTCCTTGCAGCACTCCAAGAGCACTTACAAAAAAATTTGCTGAAGAATAAATTCCCAATTCCTTTACTCCCAAATAAGTAGTAATAAGATACAGAAGAATAAATACTGAAAAATGTTGAACTATTTCATTTGGCCAACTAAAAATAGCAAACCTATACACTTGAATAATATCTTTTCCACACCAATCCCTCTTTTTCCACACAAATAAAGATTTACCATGAATTGCAACATATAATATCATTAATAGTACTATTCCTATTGCATTGAAGGCTAAAACGAGTTCAATTGTAGGGTCTATAAAAGCTGCTATAATTACAAATATTTTACTAAAAAATTGAATTAATATTTGTTGTATATTAAAGTTATACGCATCATTACTATAGCGGTAGTATTGTGAAAAAAAATATGTCATTACCATCATCGATAATGCATTCGCAAAAAACAAAAACCGCAAAATACATGAATTTGTCTTAAACACTTGTTTAAAAAAATCATTAGCAAAATCTGTTACTAATAAAAAAGAACAGAACACTAAAAAAACAACAGCTATAAAAAGGCATCGAGTAAACAATTCTTTTGACGTCCAACCAAGTGGGGGTTCGTAAAAAAATCTAGCAAATGCACTCCCCATCCCCAATACTGCAAATGAAATAAAAATGTAAATAGTAGAATTAAAAATATTAATAACCCCTACAATATCAGGTGTAAACACTCTTGTAGTTATTGATACAGATATTATACCCAAAAAAAATCCCGTCCACGAAGATATAGAAAATTTTGCTATGGAACGAATAAAGCTGGACACATTTATAGCATCATTATTATTCATTAACAACTCCTTCTTTTAAAACATGAATATATTCTTCATGTTTTTCTATGATATTATCTGGCCACAATCCATAAATACTTGTTGAATTCACGGTAATAATTTTAGATATAGGTACATCTGTCAAATAAACCAATTCAAAAGGAAAGTTTTCTCTCAATATAACACACTGTGGAAAATACTTTTCATATTCAATCTTATCATTTGGATGTGGCTTAATAACTATCCGTGACATGTCTACGTCTTCTATAATTTGACGATACATTTCTATTTGGTCTTCATCTGTGCAAATACTATCGGAGAAATTCTGCGTAATTAAAAAGATATCATGCCCGCTCTTCATAAGATTATTCATCTTATCCATATCAAAGCCAAAAATAAATAATATTTCTTTTTTTTCTGCGTTTGTTTTCGCATTCCAACATTGCTTTATGTTAAATATTTTCGCTTTTTGCTTAATCTTATCATCAATAATTTCTTTTCTTCCTGTAAGATAAACCTCCTTTATTACATCCGAAAAGCCAAAGGGTACAATATTCATTTGGCTCTTAAAATTAATCCGCTTTAAATGACCTATTATTTTTTCCTCCGACTCATAATTAGCGCATCCGTCTTCAATCACCGTAAATGAATATTTATAAAAATATTTTGCCAAGGATGCATGATCCACCCCATAAACATGTGTACTATTTATAGGAAAGAGCCACTCTTTAAAAACACGTACATATGCCGTAAAAAACAAACGCAATACCTTTGCACATGCTCGCATTATAAATTGTTTTGACGTTTTTATCTTTATGGCATCTATACGATTTCCATGCATGCAATCTGCACCACATAATTTCATTCTATTTGTTATGTTCGCTTCAATCCTAGTATTCAGCCATACAAAGTGAGTTTTTTTCCATGATTCTACTATAAGCATATATAATAATAGCGAATATTGCGTTGTCAATATAGCCAGCCTGTTTTCTTTCAATACTGACACTCCCCTCTATTACAAATAGACATTCAAATGTTAATAACTAGAGAATATCATTTGCAATCAAATCATCCTAGTTTTAAAGTCATACCAATCACTAGTATTCGTAACAACACACTTGTCAATATCATAAAATACTAGTTATCACTATTATTAAACATATAAATCAATGCAATTGCACCTGACGAGCCCGCCATTATAGGATTAGTAGCAGAGATTACTAAAAAAGTCAACCATCCTATTTTTTTTTCAAAAGAGTTACATTTTAAAAATAAAGGCCATATCAATAATAAAATATAAACAAAGAATATACCTATCCCTAACTGCCGCAAATAATCTAAAAAAAACCATTCCATTTCATCGATATATTGACCAGCTCCTTTTGAGAAAAAAAAGCTTCCAATTCCTTGTCCAATAAATAATGTTTCTGGCGAGTATAAATAAATTTCCACCCAACTTTCAAAATGCCCCATACGAACCACATTTGATGATTGCGCATATTTATTAACTATTAGCATTTCATAGAATGTATCGTACATACTTACAAGGATGCATGCCCCCCCAATAAGCAACGATACCATTAATATAATTCTCTTGTAGCTTAAATTAAATTTTTTTATTACAATATATACTAAAAGAAATAACAATGGGAAAAATATGCACGCTCTCGTCCCCGCTAAGATCAATGAAATTTCACATACAATTGCTAATACGTATTTCTTCTTTTCAATAAAAAAGAACAATAATAGCACGAGTAATGGCGATGTTCTAAAATATAATTTGTAATATGTCACATTATCATCATTTGCCCCCGCCATTCCAAACACTTCATGAAAATCTACATATGATGGTATCATACTGAATAAGTCCATTATGCTTACAATGCCAATTATATCAAAAAAAGCAATTGCCACCGTTATGGTCATTAACAAAATAACGGAACTTAAAATATATTTATTAACATCAATTTTATAATATTCCAAAACTATTAATAATGATAACATAGGAAAATAGTATACGGATAATACTACGTCATAAAAATCATTTCCCAAAACCATCGAATGCAGTGTCAATATAATAGGAAAGAAAAATGAATAAAAAACGATAAAGCTATTCTTTCTTTTTAATGCACTTCTCAATATACCGCCAGCAATCAAAAACATAACAGTACAGAATGTTATTTTTTTTAAATTCATTATATCGCCAGGAAGTAAAACACAAATTATTACAAAAATAAACACAGCTAACTGGACACTTGAATTATGAACTTTTGCCAACCAACTCATAAGAAAATTTACCTCTTCTTCTATTCACTGTTTAAGTAAACTCACATTTGTAAAGGCCAAATAAATATTTACAAATAATCTTTCAGCCCCCTTATGCTTCAATCCGAACAGTTCCTTCATTTTCATACTAGTTAACTTCCCAACTATGTATTGTTCTTTTTACTGTATAAATACAAAAACCGATTTTGTAAAAAAAGTTAATCTTAACTATACTAATAACATCAAACTAGCGCGACATATCAACATCTTTCCTTATTTTCCCCATCGAATTAAAAATAAACAATTCTATTCCCTTAACCAACGCCTTTAACACGTCAAAACGTCGATTATTAAAAATCATATTTTTTAATAATACTTTTACTAAATAACAGCCTCTATCAACAATCATATCTGGATGTTTATTTACTTCATAAAAAATATTCCTAAAAATATACTCATATCTAAATGAGTTTTCAAAGTTCATTTTTTTCGCAAAAAATCTATTAGCTGAAACTTCTCCTATTGTATGTTTAATTATATTTTTATTATATTTTAAAACTTTATAGCCTATTTTTCTACAACGCCAACAAAACTCAAAATCTACCTCATCAATAAATAACGCTTCATCAAAGAGCCCAACTTCCTTAGCTTTTCTTGTATTCAACAAACACCCTGATGTTATTGCATACTTATCTTCATACCATAATCCACTTGGTTTTGCATACTCAGGAACATTATGTGCTGAATATGCAAAAATATTATCTTTAGAGTCCAACCTATTATGATATAGTGCTTGATGAATGAATTCTGTCGCTTTTCCATTTAAAAAACTACTATCTTGATCCATTGTCAAAAGCCATTTATTATTTATTATATTTATAATATAATTTAACGAATATGCTATTCCTTTATTCCCACAATTACTTATGTATATTGCCCTATTTTTTTTACAAAACTCAAATATCCACTCTCTATTTACTATATCATCCGAATTATCTACAATATATAATATAGATACACTATCCAAATATGTTTTAAAATTTTCTAACATTTCTTTCTTGGGATTATAAGTGATGACTATAGCAACAACTTCATTTATATCGTATAACATAATTATTCCTTTTTATAAGAAATGCAATTATCTCCTTTACATATTTTAATCTTTCAATCACAATTACTGCAAGAGAACGTCTTTTTAAATATATTGACGTTGTAGACTCATTGCATCTAGTGTATTTAATTAAAACATCATTTACATATTTTTCCTTATAACCCAGAATTGGTGCCACTATTCCTATCCATTTATCATGATAAGGAATATCCGTAATTGGCAAACACGCTTTTATAACATTTCGCCTAAACGCCATACAACATCCCAAATGCGTATCTCTAATAAAATTTACTAATACATTTGGCGTACAATATTTTCTCCATGCAAAAAAAGAATCATTTATAATTTCACCATTTTCATCTACAACACACGCATCATGCTGTAAAATATCCCAATCATTATCTTCAAAATATTTAAGAATGATAGATTTTTTGTTTGGCAACCATTCATCATCTTGATCTGATAGGAAAACTATTTCGCCTTTTGCCTCCATCAATGCTCTTTCAAAGCTTTTATTGACCCCCAAATTATGTTTATTTCTAAAAATCTTGATTCTACTATCATGAAAAGAATTTATGACAGTGTGTGTATTATCAGTCGAGCAATCATCTACTATTATTAGTTCATCATCTGCTGATAATTGAACTAGTATGGACAATACTTGTCTTTTTATAACTTTTTCTCCGTTATATGCAGCCATACAAACTGACACCGTATTCTTATTCATTTTAAAATAGTCCTTCTTAGTTTCCCAAAGGCTTTCCAAGATCGTTTTAAATCTTCTATGTCCCTTAATCCCATTCTAAGCCTATGTGCTATATACTTCGGTCTTAAATAATACTTTTTCCTAGCTATGGAACAAAACTCAACCAATTCGTTAGCAGATATATTGGTTAAATTTAATACACAGCTAACAGAACCATCTTCATGGACATATTCATCATAGTTACCGCTGATGTAACCATTTTCCTTTGCCCAATCATATGCCTCTGTACCTGGGTAAGGTATCAGCGGAAAAAACTGGGCAGTATCGGTATTGAACCTTAATGCAGCTTTTAATGTTTCCTGCATTGTTTCCCGTGTTTCGCCCTCATTACCTACCATATAGCAGGCATGGACAAGCAATCCCGCTTTTTTCGCATTGGTCATATAGTTTTCAATTTGCTTGATTGTTGTGCCTTTTTTGACATTCTTAAGTATCTGCTGGTTGAAGCTTTCCACTCCGGGAATTAGAAGTCGGCATCCAGCATGTTTCATCTTGACCATCGTCTCATAGTCAAGATTTACTCTCGCGTTGCAAAGCCAACGGAAGCGTTTGTTTAAGTCCTTCTCAATCAGTTTGTCGCAGATTTCGATTACCCTTTTTTTATCAATGGTAAATGTATCATCCTCGATGACGATTTCCTTTACATCAGGGAAGTTATCGGCAATGTACTGGAACTCTTCCACCACGTTTCCTACACTGCGTTTACGATAGTTATGACCATGCATGACCTGTGGGTACACGCAATAGTTGCAACGTGCCGGACAACCTCTTCCAGTAAAAATCTGAATTGCTGGATATGTGGCAGCAGGGAATACATAATCGTATTCATTCAGGTGTTCCTTGATAAACTTAGCCGCCATGGGTATTTCATCAAGATTTTCCAATAATTTACGGTCTTTGTTATTGATGACTTCGCCATTATGCCGGTAAGACAGTCCATCTACAGTTGCTAAGTCTTTCTCCTCCTGCAGAGCACGCGCCAGTTCCAATATCGTTACATCATATTCTCGTCGAGCAATTGCATCTATAGCCTGACCATTTTTCATAGTTTCTGCCACGGTTGCCGTAGGATGAGTGCCTACCAGCACAATGAAACTTTCCGGGTACGCCTCTTTTAATCTTTTTGCAAAATAAAGATCGCTATTTATTGATGGTGTGCTAGTATCCAAAACAAAAAGCTTACTATCAGCAGCCACCTTGGCCACACGGTCCAAAGTTTGTTCTTCATTCCATGGTCTGGCTGGAGCATCAATAAAGACAATGTCAAAACCACTCTTCTCCGTCAATGCCGCCGCATAGATAAGCCACAGTGGATAGTAAAGTACGCCGCTGTGCCCAATTGCAGGACTGCGGGATTCCCGGGAAAATTTCCCATATTCTGCCTTAAACGGCGGATTTATAAAACAAACCTTCATTGATATTGTTCCCTCTTTCTCGTTAGTAGTGTTTTTTTAGCCCCTTGATAATATAGTGGCACATATTCTGCAAGGACTTATTGCGCGATAAGCCTTGCGACTTGCGATATACATCCCATGTCCATTTCAAGCTCTGCCATTTGTTCCCAGTTAAAGATTTTGCCGATTTGCGGTAACGAGCTAAGTCTTCGTGAAGCCCGTAGGCATTATGACCTGACTTTAAAAGATTAAGCCATGTGATATAATCTTCATGCCTTTGATTAGGCATTTTGATTTTAGGAAGTATTTGCCGATCCAGCATAACGGTCAGGCAGCCGATATCATTCCCTTTTAACAGTTCCTTATAACCCACATAATCCTGAACCCTGACGATTCTCCCAGCGTTTTGGGGATTGTCTGTAAACTGGCGATACTCGGTATAGGTAAATCCATAATGATTTTTCTGCATAAAGGCTAACTGTCGTTCTAATTTTTCCGACATCCATAAATCATCGCTATCCAGAAAGGCAATATATCTTCCTTTTGCCAAACTTATGCCCCTATTTCGCGCTATAGCCACACCAGAATTATATGGCTGATAACAGTAATGGATGCGCATGTCTTTATATTGATCTGTGATTCTTTTCGTATTATCTGTGGAGCAATCATCTACAATAATCAGCTCCCATAAGGAATAAGTCTGTGCTAAAACAGATTCAATGCTTTCACCAATAGTGACTGCCCCATTATGTACGGGCATAATGATAGATACCAATTCATTTGCCATTAAAAATCACCATAAATATCTTTTCCTATATCGTACTCTGCAAGATTCAGAGGCTTCTTCTCAATACCAGTTCCTTCTGTAGCACTCTTGGTAAAAAGCACCTTCACTGTCTGTATGATTATTGCCAAATCTGTTAGAATATTACATTTTTCGATGTACATCAAGTCGTACACCAATTTGTCAAATGCTGTTGTATTATATTTACCATAGACCTGAGCCATGCCAGTGATGCCAGGCTTAACGTTGTGGCGATAAGCATACTCCGGTGTTTCTTTCGTGAATTGTTTTACAAAGAAAGGGCGTTCCGGCCTTGGGCCAACAATACTCATATCGCCGATGACTACATTCCAAATTTGTGGCAGTTCATCTAGTCGCACAGCACGGAGGAATCTGCCCATTTTGGTGATTCTAGGGTCATTTTCCTGTGCCAGCATGGGACCGGTGTATTTTTCGGCATCCACACGCATGGTACGGAATTTGTAAACACGGAACTCTTTGCCGTTTTTGCCTGTTCTTATTTGACTGTAGAGTATTGGCCCTGGATCGAAGATCTTTATGGCAACGGCTGTTACTGCCATAAAAGGCAGGGCACAGATAAATCCTATACCTGCCGCTACAATATCCAGCAGACGTTTCAGCGTGCGCACTTCAAGGCTGGGATAAAGGCTTTGTGGTCTGAACACGGGAATATCATCAATCTTGTCCAAAGCAGCTCCAGTGCAAAAAATCTCGTAAGTATTTGGAATAAGCATTGCAGACTTTCCTGTTTGGTGGCAGTAATTGATGACTGCGACTTTGTAACGATGACGCATTTCCGAACAGAGGATGATAACATCTATTTTCTCCGCCGCTCTCTGCCAGTCGCTCAACTCCATATCCGTGCAGATATACTTCAACTTTAGATTCAACTGTGGCTGGAGGCGCAAGCGGTTATACACATGTTCGCATTCTTCAGCCGTGCCCATCAGCATTACTGTACGACGGTTATGAAGTTTTTGCTCCAAGCTCCAGCCTAAGTAACGCCAAACGATAAGCATCATTCCCTGTAGGATACAACTGAAAGCTACTACATTGCGTGAGTAAGAAAATTCATTAATGAAGAAACTTAGCGCCATTACAAAAATGAAGGCGCATAGTGTGGCTACTGCTGTACTGAGTATAATCTCAGCAAACATCTTACGCTCTATGGAGTATAGGCCATTAACATTAAGGAGAAGGCCACTGAGTATCATAATTACAGGGAGCATACCAGAGTACAAATAGATATTATTGATTATGATATCCCTATCTAGTACAATACCTGTGGCTATGATATATGCAACTGCTATTAAGACCATATCTCCCAAAAATAATAGTAACTTGCGGGATTTTGGAAAGTTGCGCGTATGCAAGAAAATGCTCCTTTCGCGAGGTTGTAACCTTCTTATTTTTGTATAGTACTTTTCATATTGCTCAATGCGTATTCACAACATTGACGCACAAGATTATTTACAGAAACCTGCTCAAAGACACGTTTATAGATTTTATTACGTCTTACAGCAAGATTATTATGCATATGGAGCATAAGTATTTCTTCCGTAAATAGCACCTGTGCTTTTACATCTATCATTGGTGTCCCAATTAAGTCAGGTACATATGCCAAATTTCGTACAAGAGGCTGTACACTTACAATTAGTTTTTGTAGTTTTTCCTTCTCCATCCCTGGCGCGGTAATTATCACTGTTTGACATTTCTGTTCCTTAATAATCTGTTCTGACTCACAAACTTTACCAAAGATTGGATATTTGTTTACCAGTTTTGCAGAGATGGGATTGTCATCTATCATGCCAGTCACATGGTAACGGTACCCTAAATCATTCTGAAAGAAGTGCAATGTCCTTTCCGCCGTTCTCCCGGCCCCCACAAGGATTATTTCTTCATAAAGGTGATGTGCACGTTTCAGCCACAGGCTAGTTGCAAAGCGCTCCAGCCATAACAATATGAGCGCCACCAGCCAAAACACGACAAAAAACGACCTTGCCGCCTGCCAGTCTGTGAAGAAGTAGATAGCCACTACGCAAGCCAACAGCCCATATGTCACGGCGTAGAAAATACTACGTACAGTGTAGATAAAGGGTTGCATTGCCGTATAAGCTCTGTTTTGAGCCAGGAAGATGATAAACGTCAGCGGCAACCATAGATAAATGTAGCTGCTGTTTAGTGACAGACCGTAAAGTTTTATGGCCAAACTGCCTGTGGCTAAGATAGCCAGATAGTCCCCTGCCATAAATAGTAACGGTGTAAAATATCGTCTAGCCTTTTGGCTTATAGAATTGTTCGTCGATTCTAAAGTCAATGTCACGCAATTCCCTTCTTATTTTTGTGAGGTACTTTTCATATTGCTCAATGCATATTCACAACATTGACGCACAAGATTATTTACAGATACATTCTCGTGTTCCGCTACTTTAGTCAGTTCATCTAATAGCGGCACAGGCAGCCTGAACGTCTTATTTACCATTTCTTCTGTTTGTTTTACTTCAAACACGGTATCTATTTCTCCATATATATTTCCATACTTTCACATAGTATCATATCCCCTGTATAATTGCAATGTACTTTGCAATATATTTAATATTTCAATATATACTAACTTTGACATGATGTAACATCTTGCTACCAAGTTATTGTTAGAATATTTCAATAAATATGGGCAAAAAAAATAGCAGCCCGAAGGCTGCTTTGTTGGATAGTAGCATAATTATTCAGTTATTGTTATATCATTATAGCAGGTCACGGGAGCATACTGAATCAGGTTAAAGCCGCACCGTTGCTGGCAATGATGTCTTTATACCAATAAAAGGATTTTTTGCGGTAGCGCGCAAGGCTGCCCGTACCGTCGTCGTTGCGGTCTACGTAGACGAAGCCGTAGCGTTTGGCCAGTTCTGCCGTGGAAGCACTGACGAGGTCAATGCAGCCCCAGGTGGTGTAGCCCATCACGGGTACGCCGTCTTCAATGGCTTCTGCCACCTGCTTTAAGTGGTCATTGAGGTAGGCAATGCGGTAATCAT
>ERZ842401.2854-NODE-2854-length-22329-cov-11.079016_pt1 | contig 22329 bp, 19 predicted proteins | sample MGYA00521270_ERZ842401 | MGnify/ENA primary metagenome ERZ842401 (study PRJEB31892, sample SAMEA3878208) | bioreactor metagenome | biome: Moose rumen | place: Sweden | collected 2011-10 | study: EMG produced TPA metagenomics assembly of the PRJEB12797 data set...
TTCGTTGAAATCTATCAATTAAAACTGGCAAGTTAGGAACTTGCGAAACTTGAATAAGACAACTACTCATGCACTATAGGGTGCTGAGTAGTTACAAGGGAGGACGAAGATGTAAAAAAGTATTAAAAACTTGCACAGTTCAATCTATTATCGTACCTTTGCATTTCATACAAACCTAAGTGAAATCGTATGAGAAAGATATTCATCAAAGTGATGTGGGGCATACTGGCTTCCGCCGTGTTGGTTCTCCTGATGGGATTCATCGCCATTTGGAACGGGTGGATTGGCTATATGCCGGATATGGAAGAGTTGCAGAACCCGGTGAGCAGGTCGGCGTCGCAGGTGTACTCTGCCGATGGGAAGGTGCTGGGCACCTGGAACTCCAATCGGGATAACCGTATCATGGTGGACTACAATAAGTTGGCACCAAACCTGGTGTATGCGCTCGTGGCTACGGAGGATGCACGATTCTATGAGCATTCGGGCATCGACTTCCCGGCGTTGGGACGCGCGATTGTGAAGCGCGGCATCCTGGGACAGAAGAGTGCCGGCGGCGGTTCAACCATCACGCAGCAGTTGGCAAAGCAGCTCTATTCGGGGACGGCTCACAGCACGATGGAACGTCTGTTGCAGAAGCCCATCGAATGGGTGATCGCCATCAAGTTAGAGCGGAACTTCACGAAGGAGGAGATTATCGCGATGTACCTGAACTACTTCGACTTCCTCCATAATGCGGTGGGTATCAAGACAGCCGCGAACACCTATTTCAGTAAGGAGCCGCAGCAGCTCTCGTTGGAGGAGTGCGCCACGCTGATAGGTCTGTGTAAGAACCCGTCGTACTTCAACCCGCGCCGTTTCCCGGAGCGTTGTAAGGAGCGTCGCAATGTGGTGATGGCGCAGATGGTGAAGGCTGGCTACCTGAGCAAGGCGGAGTATGACCAGGTGAAGGGAAACGACGTGAAGCTGAACTTCCACCAGGCTGACCACAAGGAGGGAATGGCTACGTATTTCCGGGAGTTCATGCGACAGTATCTGATGGCGGTGAAACCGGAGAAGAAGAACTACCCCTCGTGGAACCTGGCGCAGTATAGCATCGACTCGACGTATTGGGAGCGTGACCCGCTGTATGGCTGGTGTAACAAGAACAAGAAGAAGAACGGCGAGAACTATAGTATCTATACCGACGGACTGAAGATCTTCACCACCATCGACAGCAGGATGCAGCAGTATGCTGAGGAGGCAATGGTGAAGCATGTGGTGAGATACTTGCAGCCGGAGTTCAACAAGGAGAACCGACGGAAGACGAATGCCCCCTTCACAAGTGCGCTGAAGCAGAGTGAGGTGAAGGCAATCCTGGAGAAGAGCATGCGACAGAGTGAGCGCTACCGGGTGATGAAGGCGGCGGGTGCTACGGAAGGGGAGATCAAGAAGGCGTTCCGCACGCCGATTGAGATGAGCGTGCTGGCCACGAACTATCGGAGGGAGATTGACACGCTGATGTCGCCGATGGACTCGATCCGCTATTATAAGAAGTTCCTGCGCTCGGGATTCGTCAGCATGGACGTGCATACGGGGGCGGTGAAGGCCTACGTGGGCGGTCTCGACTATACGCACTTCCAGTATGATATGGCGTTTATGGGACGGAGACAGGTGGGATCGACCACGAAACCTTATCTCTATGCTCTCTCGATGGAGAACGGTTTGTCGCCCTGTGATGTGGCTCCTAACGTGCAACAGTCGTATGGCAACTGGATGCCGCGTAACGGTAGTAGGGCCCGCTACGGGCAGATGGTGACGCTGAAGTGGGGTCTGGCACAGTCGAACAACTGGATATCGGCTTATCTGATGAGTCGCATCAACCCCTCGCTCTTTGTGGAGACGCTGCAGGCCTTTGGCATCACTACTCCGAATATCTATCCTTCTATCGTGCTGTGCTTAGGGCCGTATGAGGCAACGGTGGGCGAGATGGTGAGTGCCTACACCACGTTTGCCAATAATGGTATTCATTGTGCTCCGATGTTTGTGACGAAGATTGAGGACAACGAGGGTAATGTGCTGGCGACGTTCCAGCCGCGCGTGAATGAGGTGATCAGTGAGGAGAGCGCGAACAAGATGCTCATCATGCTGCAAGGCGTGGTTGACGGTGGTACGGGTTCGCGTATGCGCTATAAGTATAATGTGAAGTGTCCGATGGGTGCCAAGACGGGTACCACCAACAGAAACTCGGATGCGTGGTTCATGGGCTTCACACCGTCGCTCGTCAGCGGTTGCTGGGTAGGCGGTGAGGACCGGGATATTCACTTCGACTCTACCAGTATGGGACAGGGTGCGAATATGGCACTGCCTATCTGGGCGTACTATATGCAGAAGGTGTTTGCCGACAAGACGTTAGGGTATGATCCGGAGGAGCAGTTCCAGATTCCTGAGGGCTACGACCCGTGTGCGTCGCCTACGGATAAGTATGGTCTGAACGGGATAGAGGAAGTGTACGAGTAGTTGCTTTACTTCTTTTGGAGCGTTACTTTGGTGGGGATTTTCTGCCACTTGCCGTTGACGGGGAACTTCAGGGTGCTGCCTCCCTTGTGTTTGAGGGTGTAGCTGCCGTCTGGTTCTCGGGTCAGGAGTGCCTGGAAGTCCTCACTGCCGTAGTTGTTGACGAGTTCGAGGGTGGCCTTGTTGCCATCAATCTCTGAGGAAACAATCGCCCAGACGTTGGCTGTCTTCGTATGGCCGATGTAGCCGTCCAGCTCGCCCAGCACTTCCTGTCCCGGCACCTCGATGTTCTTCTCCACGAAGTTGATGTCGAGGAAGATCATCAGGTCTTTGTTCTCTAATCGTCCCACAAACGTGGAATCCACCTGTGCGTGAAGGGTCAGTAGACTTCCGAGGCAGGCTATCAATATACATATTCTCTTCATATCGTCTTTTTTCCTTTTTGACTTTCTCCTTGGGGAAAGGTTTAACGGGTTATTCGGAATCCGTGTCATCCGTCGTGTCGCTGACGGCCCGGATGTTGCGCATGAGTCCTTCGTACTTTGCTCGTTTTACGGCGCTTCCCTTGAAGAGGCGCTGATAGTCTTCCTGCGACAGCTGTTGCCATTGGACTCGTGTCATGCTCAGTAGCTCCTGTTTGGCCATGAGCGTCGGTTCGGTAGTGGGGGCGGCGAAGCGATTCCAGGGACAGGCCTGCTGGCAGCGGTCGCAGCCGTAGATGGTGTTGCTCATCTTAGCAGCCATATCGGGTGGGATGGCTCCGCGATTCTCGATGGTCTGGTAGGAGAGGCACTGGTGGGCATCGAAGGAATGTGTGTCTTCCGTCAGGGCGTGTGTGGGACAAGCATCGATACAACGGCGACAGGTGCCGCAGCGACTCTTCATCGGTTGGTCGTAGAGGTCTACTTCCTGTGTGAGAAACAGCTCTCCGAGGAAGAACATGCTGCCGGAAGAGGTGAGGGGGGAGGGGTGAGAGGTGTGGGGGGGAATGATGAGTTGATGGTTGCGTCCTACCCATCCCAAGCCGGCACGGACGGCCCAGTAGCGTTCGAGGATGGGAGCGCTATCGGAAAAGGCGCGGTAGGAATTGAGAGGGGAGGGGTGAGAGGTGAGGGATGAGAGGTGTGATTTGAGGGGTGAGAGAATACGACTGGCTAAATGGTGGAGTTTCTGTTTGACGATGTCGTGATAGTCTTGTCCGAGGGCGTACGCAGCTATCTGGTATTCGCCATCGGGGAGACGGTGGAGTGGGGTGTAGTTCAGGGCGACGCAGACGATGGTCTTCAGGCCATCCATCAAGAGGCGCGGGTCGAGCCGCTTGTCTAAGTGGTTCTCCATGTAGTGCATCTCTGCCTGATGCCCTTGCGCAATCCACTCCTGGAAGTGCTGTGACGTTACTTCGTCCACAGCCTCTGCCTTTGCGATGCCGCAAGCCGAGAAACCAAGCTCCACTGCCTCGCCCTTAATCGTTTCAGAAGATAGTATTTCTGCGGACATACACAGCCGTTAGTCGATGAGCTTAAACGAGTAGCCTTGGGATTGGAGCCAGCGGAGGCTTTCGGGGAGAGCGGTCTGGAGCTTCTCTACACTCTTGAGGGAATCGTGGAAGGTGATGATGGAACCGTTGCGGGCATACTGCTTCACGTTGTTGACGATGTCTTCGGCCGTGAGCCACTTGCTGTAGTCGCGGGTGACGAGGTCCCACATCACGATGCGAAAGTCCTTCTTCAGCCAATAGTAAACGCTGTGGCGCATCCATCCGTGAGGTGGTCGAAAAAGGTGAGAGTGAATCAGTTCGTTGGCCTTGTAGGTGTTGATGATATAGGTGGTGGTCCAGTGCTTGAAGCCCCCGAGGTGGTTCATCGTGTGATTGCCCACATGATGGCCTCGGGCGACGATCTCCTCGTAGAGATGAGGGTATTTCCTCACGTTGTCACCCACCATGAAGAAGGTGGCCTTGATGCCGAACTCATCGAGCGTCTTCAGGATGAAAGGTGTGCATTCGGGTATGGGCCCGTCGTCGAAGGTCAGGTAGACACTTCGTTCCGTCGGGTCCATACGCCACGTTGCACTTGGGTATATCCAACGAAGCCATCGTGCTGGTTGTTCGATGAACATCTTTTTGGGGGTTAGTTGCCGTAGGTGCCACCCAGTTGTTCATACTGGGCGGCTGCCTTTTCAAACTTCGCGTTGAGCTCGTTACCGAATGCCTCATCGAAGTCGAGAGCCTGATCGGTGCAGTTGCGCATCACGTAGAGGTGCATCATGCATTCACGCTGGTAGCTCTGAATACCGTTGAAGCCCAACGACATGTACCAGGCGAGGTACTGCTGAGAGTTCTTGAACACGGCGTTCATGATGTCCTTGGCCTCCTTCTTCTTGCCCAACTTACCATAGCACCACGCCATATCGACGGCGCCGTTCATATAGGTATAAGGCACATTGTAGGAAGGAATCATCTTGTCGCAATACTGCAGGGCCTTCAGTGCCTTGTCGTTCTTCTCCTCCAATACGAGGTTCTTACACAGTTGGGCGAAGAGATGACGGTGGGTGCCGCACATACGCATCACCGTTTCGTCGAGGTAGAGACCGGGCTTCTCCAGTCCGCCGAACTTGAAGCGCGTCATCACGTTGTTGTACACCTTCTCGGTATCGAAGTCAGAAGCGTTGTTGTTGACCGTCGTGAACGGCGTGATGCGGTAGACCAGACCCTCCTGCACGAAGTTGTCGCCCAGGTTCATGTAGTTCTCCGAGCCCACGGTCATTGCCACATAGATAGGACGCGTCCAGTTGGCGTGGGCAATCATCTCGAGCATCATCAGGTCGCCCTTGTACAAGGCACGCTTGCCTGCCAGCGAGATAATCATCTTGTCGGGGATAGAGTCGGCGGCCATCATCATGCCACTCTTGCGAACAGCCTCCTTGTCGATGGTCATATAGAGCGTATCGGTGGGGATGAAATGCATGTCGGGATTGTCAGAGCGCACCCAGCGATCGAGCACGTTGCGCAGTTCGAAGGGCTCTTCGCCGAAGGTGCTGACGGCTTCCTCGCGGTTCTCCTGATAGAATTCCATCACCTGTGCCTTCACTTCGGGATTGATCTCCACATAGTCGTTGGTACCGTTGCAGTAGTCGATACGCGGCCAAGTGATAGGCAGCGACGGAGAGTCGTAGGCCGGGCGCACCATCTGGTCGATATACCAGTCGGTCTGCAGATAGCTGAGGTTGCAGACACGGGCATCTGTCCTGACACCCTCCACATCCTGGTTGTACCAAAGCGGGAAGGTATCGTTATCACCGTTGGTGTAGATGATGGGATAGCCCTCGTCTTGCAACGACATCAGGTAGTTCTGACCGAAGTCGCGGCAGCAGTAACGGCCCGAACGATCGTGGTCGTCCCAAGTCTGAGAGGCCATCTGGATGGGCACGAGGATAGCTACAATAGCCACAACCGATGCGATGAGGACTGGATTGATGGCTTTCAGGCGCTTCTTCAGCAGGTCGTAGAGAGCGGCCACGCCCATACCACACCAGATAGCGTAGGCATAGAACGAGCCAGCGTAGGCATAGTCGCGCTCACGTGGCTGGTTGGGCGTCTGGTTCAGGTAGACCACGATGGCCAAACCTGTCATGAAGAACAGGAAGAACACCACCCAGAACTGGCGGATGCCGCGTTGTCCGCGATAAGCCTGCCAGAACAGACCTATCAAGCCCAAGAGCAGCGGCAGACAATAGAACACATTATGACCTTTGTTGGTCTTCAGGTCGTCGGGCAGCAGGTCCTGGTTGCCGAGACGGGCGTTGTCGATGAACGAGAATCCCGTCAGCCAGTTGCCGTGTTCCAGTTCGCCGTTGCCCTGAATATCGTTCTGACGACCGGCGAAGTTCCACATGAAGTAGCGCCAGTACATGAAGTTGCATTGGTAAGAGAGGAAGAAGAACAGGTTCTCTGCCTGAGAGGGCATGTGAACCGTCACCGCCTCGCCGCAGCGATCGTAAGGAACATCGCTACCAGACGGCAGCCACGAGGGTGCACCCGTCATCCAACTGGTGTACGACTGTGAGTGAGCGCGGTCGTACATGCGGGGGAAGAACATGTTCTGCGCATACTTGTAGTCGCTCTTGTGCGTCACGATGAAGTAAGAGTCCTTCTCGTCGGCAGAAGCTTTCTCCTTACGCTGCCAGATGGGAGCACCATCCACCACGTGAGGCTTGCAGTATTCACCATCGCGAACGAATTCGATTTCTGAAGAGTAAGCCTGGCCATAGAACAACGGACGGTTGCCATACTGGTCGCGTCCTAAGTAAGTGCCCAGCGTGAAGATATCCTCCGGGGAGTTCTGGTCCATCGGCGGGTTGGCCGACGAGCGAATGACGATGACGCCATACGTGGAGTAGCCGATCATCAGCATCAGCATGCAGAGCAGCGTGGTGTTCTTCATGCGTGCCGTCACCACCAGTTTCTTGTCGCGCTTGATATTCACAACGAACCAGAGGGCAACGAGGATGACGATGCCAATGATGAGCGCCGACCAGCCATAGCCGTAGAACGGGATGCCCAGCATGCCAACAGCAGCCAGGAACGAGATGTTCTGCAAGAGCGGGTTCTTATCGCGCTGACTCTCGTAGATGGCCCATACCACGATGGCCACTAAGAGGATGATGTAGATGATGAGACCTGTATTGAAGGGCATCTTCAGCGTGTTGACGAAGAAGAGCTCGAAGGCTCCGCCTACCGTCACGATGCCCGGCACCACGCCATAGAGGATGGCAGCCACGATGACAAACGAGATGCAGAGGGCCATGAGCGAGCCTTTCAGGTTGGCATTGGGATACCTCTTATAATAATACACGAGTACGATGGCCGGCACACAGAGCAGATTGAGCAGGTGGACACCGATACTGAGCCCCGTGATGTAGGTGATGAGCACCAGCCAGCGGTCGGAATGAGGCTCGTCGGCATGATCTTCCCACTTCAGGATGAGCCAGAACACCAGCGCCGTCAGTGCCGATGAATAGGCGTAAACCTCGCCCTCGACAGCCGAGAACCAGAACGTGTCGCTGAAGGTATAGATCAATGCGCCCACCATACCCGAAGCCTCGATGGCGATGAGTTTGGAGAGCGGCATCAGTCCCTCCTCGTTGAAGATGAGCTTACGCGTCAGATGCGTGATGCTCCAGAACAGGAAGAGAATACAGGAAGCCGAGAGCAGCGCACTCATCGTATTGACCATGCGTGCCACTTGCGACGGATCGCTCACGAATTGCGAGAAGAGATTGGCCGTGAGCATGAAGAAGGGTGCGCCCGGCGGGTGACCTACTTCCAGTTTATACCCCGTAACGATAAACTCCGGACAGTCCCAGAACGAGGCTGTCGGCTCAATCGTGCTGCAATAGACGAAGGCGGCAATGAGGAAAGCCACCCATCCCAGCACGTTGTTCACTAATCTGAATTGTTTCATTGCTTATTTTGAAATTTATTTTTTGTCCTTATGAAGTTGCAAAGTTACAAAGAATATTTTCAGTATCCACCTATTTATTATTCTTTAACGCTTTTTCGGGTATGCTTCGCCAGACATGGAACAGCCGTCGATGGCTTGTTCCAGACACTCGGTCTACTTGATGCCCCGCTTGTTCAGTGCCTCTGAGTATTTCGCTGCATTGGCGAGATGCTCGGTATAGGTGCGGGCGAAGTTGTGAGTGCCGCTGAAATCTTCCTTGGCGCACATATACAGGTAGTCGTGATGGGTATAGTTGAGTACGGCATCGATGCCGGCTACCGACGGGATGCGGATAGGCCCCGGTGGAAGACCCGTATTCCGATAGGTATTGAACGGGCTGTCGGCGCGGAGCATCTTCTCATAAATGCGCTTGGCACCAAAGTCTTTCAGGGCGAATTTCACGGTGGGGTCAGCCTGCAGAGGCATATCCTGTTGCAGTCGGTTGTAGTACATGCCGGCAATCATCGGTTTTTCGCCGTCGTCGTTCGATTCTTCGTCAACGATGCTCGCTAGCGTGATGACCTCCGTCTGCGTCAGTCCCATGTTCTTGGCCTTCTGCTGTCGCTCCTCGTTCCAGAACGTGTTGCACTCCTTCTGCATCCGTTCCAGGAAGTTTTCCAGCGATGTGTTCCAATAGATATCGTAGGTGTTGGGCACGAACATGCAAGCGATGGTGAGCGTGTCGTAGCCATATTTCTGGCAGGTGGCCTCATCGGTCAGCGCCTGAACAATCTCTGTGCTGTCGAGCATCAGTTTCTCGCCCAATACGGCGGCCAGTCGGTCGATGGTGCGCACCGAGGGAATGGTCAGGTTGAGCGGCGTCTGCATCCCGTTTTTCATGCGGCGGAACACCGACAGCGCACCGTCGCCAGGCTGAATCTCATAGCGTCCTGTTCGGATGTTGTCGTGGTAAGCTGTGTGACGAGCCAGCGTCTGGAAGCCCGCATTACCCTGAGCCGTAGCGATGGTCTTGATTTTCGTGAAGACGGAGTCGATATTGTCGTCGTCGTCGATATAGACATAAACGGTGTCTGCCTCTTTACTCATCGATGAAAACATGTAGAAATAAATCAGTCCGACGATGGCGAGCAGACAGACCATCACGGGGATGAGATAGCGCTTGGATGCTTTCTGTTTTGTTTTTTTAGTCATGTTATTATCAATTTGAGGTGCAAAGGTACGAATAAGTGCGAACACTACAAAACAAAAATACATTTTTTTTATTTTTATTGTACGTGCGAAAGTACCTTTGATGATAGCTTTTCAACTGATTAGTTTGTTCTTTTTAGTGATGCGGGCGAGCAAGAGACAAGTGCAGAAAATGGCCAGATAGAGCGTCAGAACCTGTGTGCGATTGAGGTGGACAGGGCTGATGGTGGCACCCGGAAGAGCAGCAAACCAAGCCACAGAAGTATTCATCGCATGAGCTACCCACTTTAAAGGCACAACAATTATTGAAGCAATCGGTGTAAGTTTCAGAAACACAAGCAATAACATGGATAGTGAAACAATGATGGTTGCACACGGAATGACCACCAGACTGGTCCATACGGCATGCGCGGAAATATAGTTAAAATGATAAGCGATGAGGGGCGTGACGAAGATCTGTGCAGCTAATGAAACACATACCGACGACCAGAGCCAGACCACGATTCTGTTCTTCGGTTTCGGAAGCAGCGAATAGAGCATTGGGAACATGACGACGATGCCGATGACGGCGCTGAACGACAGTTGAAAACTGATCTGATAGAGGTCGAGCGGATGAATCAAGAGCATCACAAAGGCCGTCGCCCCAATAGCGTTCAGACTGATTCTCTGCCGATATTGCAGGCTCATCAGTTCGTAGAGACTCACCATCGTGGCCGCCCGAACAGCCGAAGGCGGCATGCCTACGAGGTAGACGTACACCCAGATGGCCGCTATGATAAGCGCTTCCACCAACAGGAAGTCCCAGCTGAAGATAGGCCCCGACGGTCGTCGGCGCAAGAGGCGGAGCAAGAAAAACACGATACCGATGTGCATTCCGCTCAAGGCCAGCACGTGGGCAGCACCACTCTCGGAGTAGTCGGCTCGCAGGTCGCGGTTGATGTCGCGCTTGTCGCCCATCGTCATTGCCACCACCACGCCGCCTTCCGTCGTTGCTTCCTGTTCGTCGAACAACTGATTCATGCGAGCGATGATGGCCTTCCGCACCGAGTTTTCTTTCTTGGTCTGGTAGGAGTAGGCCTGCACGTCGTCGGATGTTGCTATTCTCAGGAAACCCAAAGCAAAGACGGACATCAGCAGGAATACCGAATGGCTGAGCGAGCCTTTTCCTTTGAAACCCAAAACGGCGGCAACCGCACAGCCAACCGCCGCCCAAGCCGCGAAAGGCCAGGCGAGGGTGGGGAAGACTTCTACGCCGGCCACGATGCCCAACGCAAAGAAAGCAGCCACCACCAGCATGGGATATTTCAGGAAAACGTCCTTCATGGTTGCATGATGTGTCTCAAAAACGATGCAAAGGTAAGAAAAAAAATAGAAGCAGACAAGTTTTACATCGCAAAAAGCAAAGAAAAATAGTGTGCAGAAGTGATTTTCTTGCAGGATTATTTGGCTGTTTAGTAAATAATGCCTAAATTTGCAAGTCAAACAATCAGTAAATCCATGAAGAGAGTATACAGATTGATGCTTCTGCTGACCGCAGGCCTGGTGCTTACGGCTTGTCAGAGCAAGCACGAACAACTGCAAAAGCAGATAGAACAACGGAAAGCCGCCTTGAAACACAAGCAAGACTCCACCATCGAAGCCTCGCAAGCAGCCATTGAGAAGCTCGACGAAGAACTTCAGCAGGTGAAGGCAGAGTATGAGTTGCGCAAGGAAGAAGCAGAACGCGCACACGAGGCAGGTACTGGCACAAAGGAAATGTTTGAAAGAGTGAACCAACTGCGACAACTGCGCGACTCACTACAGGTGCAGTTCGACACCGAATGCGCCAAAATACGCTTTGTGAACCGCGTAAGACGTTAATCTTCCCAAATATTTCGCCTATTTCAAAAGAATGTTGTAACTTTGCACCGAATTATGGAGAAAGACTTACAGAAGACTGAACAGGAGTTCAAGGATATCATCAAGGAATGTCGCGGAATTTTCGAAAAGAAACTCCACGACTATGGTGCATCCTGGCGAATCCTGCGCCCGACGGCGCTCACCGACCAGCTTTTCATCAAGGCCAAGCGCATCCGTAGCCTGGAAACCAAGCAGGTGTCGATGGTGGGCGAGGGCATCCGACCGGAATTCCTGGCATTGATCAACTACGGAATAGTGGGGTTGATACAGCTCGACAAAGGGTTTGTTGACACCGTCGACATCGCTCCCGCCGAGGCAATGGCCTACTACGACCAGTGGGCTGGCGAGGCGCTGATGCTGATGACCAAGAAAAACCACGACTACGACGAGGCTTGGCGGGAGATGAGAGTGAGCAGCTACACCGATTTCATCCTGACGAAGATTCAGCGAGTGAAGGAAATAGAAGACTTGGAAGGGCAGACGCTCGTGAGCGAAGGCATCGACTCCAACTATATGGACATCATCAACTATGCCGTGTTCGGTGCAATTAAACTGAAGAAGTAATGCAGAAGGTCATTGTCAATATATGCAGGTTTGTGGTAGCCCTGACGTTTATCTTTTCGGGATTCGTCAAGGCCATCGACCCGATGGGCACCCAGTACAAGATTCAGGACTACTTCGCAGCCCTGGAACTGGAAGACCTGATGCCTGATATGCTGGCTCTGATTATGTCGGTGGGTCTTTCCGCCATCGAGTTCTGCTTGGGCATCTTCCTGCTCTTTGCCATCAACCGCCGCGTGGTGACACGCTGTATCGTGGTGTTTATGGGCATCATGACCGTCATCACCCTCTGGCTCTGGATTGCTAATCCTGTTTCCGACTGCGGATGCTTCGGCGATGCCGTCAAGCTCAGCAACGGGCAGACCTTGCTGAAAAACATCGTGCTGCTGCTGTGTTCGCTTGTGGTAGCCTCCCGACCGCTCTTGATGATGCGGTTTATCAGCAGGTCTAACCAATGGATAGTGAAGAACTACTCGCTCTTATTCATCATACTGTGTAGCGTGTGGTGCATCTACGACCTGCCGTTGTTCGACTTCCGGCCTTATCATATAGGTGCCGACATCCGTCAGGGTATGCAGATTCCCGAAGGAGAAGAGCAGCCTCAGTTCAAGACCACATTCATGATGAAGAAGGATGGGGTGGTGAAGGAGTTCACACTCGACAACTATCCCGACTCCACCTGGACCTTCGTTGACAGCCGAACGGTGCAGATCAGCGAGGGATATATACCGCCTATCCACGACTTCAGCATCGTCACCGTTGACGAAGGGGCTGACATCACGGAGGATATCGTGAACAACAGCAGCTACTGTTTCCTGCTGATTTCGCCGCATTTAGAGAAGGCCAGCGATGCCAATTTCGGTGAGATAGACCAGCTGTATCAGTATGCTGAGCAGCACGACTATCCTTTCTACTGCCTCACGGCCAGCAACCAATCGGGCATCAACCAATGGATTGACATCACCGGAGCTGAATATCCCTTCTGCCAGACCGACGAGATCACGCTGAAGACCATCATCAGAAGCAACCCCGGATTGCTCCTGATGAAAGACGGAAAGATTATCCGCAAGTGGAACTGCCGCCATCTTCCCTCGCTGGAAACCGATGAGATGGCTCAGCCTTTAGAGAAACTTTCCTTCGGCCACCTGCCCGAAAACAGGGCGGCGCAGAAGCTCATCGTCATCTTATTGTGGTTTGCCCTGCCGCTCTTCCTGCTGACGGTGGTTGACCGACTGTGGAATCTCAGAAAAAGAAGAATACATTTCAAACATTTAATAGGTAAATAATATGAGACAGAAAATTGTAGCAGGCAACTGGAAAATGAACATGAACCTGCAAGATGGTATCGCATTGGCCAAAGAACTGAACGAGACGCTTACCACCAACAAGCCTAACTGTGGGGTTGTCATCTGCACACCCTTCATCCATCTGGCTTCTATCGCTCAGTTGCTGAACCAGGACATCATCGGACTGGGCGCAGAAAACTGTGCCGACAAGGAGAAAGGTGCCTTCACCGGTGAGGTCTCGGCCGAGATGGTGAAGTCTACAGGAGCACAATATGTGATTCTGGGTCACTCGGAGCGCCGCGAATACTACAAGGAGACTCCTGAAGTGCTCAAGGAGAAAGTGCTGCTGGCCCTGAAGAACGGTCTGAAGGTGATCTTCTGCATCGGCGAAAGCTTGGAAGAACGCGAAGCCAACCGCCAGAACGAAGTGGTGAAGGCTGAGCTGGAAGGCAGCGTCTTCAACCTGAGCGAAGAGGATTTCCGCAAGATTGTCATTGCCTACGAACCCATCTGGGCCATCGGTACCGGCAAAACGGCTACGGCCGACCAGGCAGAAGAGATTCATGCCTACATCCGCAGCATCATTGCTGAGAAGTATGGCCAGCAGGTAGCCGACGATACCAGTATTCTCTACGGAGGCAGCTGCAAAGCCAGCAATGCTCCCGAACTGTTTGCCAAGCCTGACATCGACGGTGGACTCATCGGAGGTGCATCGCTCAAGGCTGCAGACTTCAAGGGAATTATTGATGCCTGGAACTAATCCATCATCAAAACAAGAATGAAAAGGTTTTTAAACATAGCATTTGTATTTCTGTGTGTTGGCTTAAACGCCAACGCGCAGAAGTTTCTTGAAGACCTGACTCAGGAGAAACAGGCTGAGGGCAAGGTGACGGTGAGCGAAAGTCAGGAGATTGACGAGCTGGTCAACGGCAAGGAAGTCGTGATTCCGTCGACATCCAACACGGCAGCCACCACGACCACCGAGACCAAAAAGACTGAGCCGGCCATGAGACAAGAGACATCTACCACGTCTTCGTCTTCGACGGAAACGACCGTCGACGCCCGTAAGAAGGTGATGAAGAACGGTCATAAGGTGAATGGCTACCGGGTGCAGGTGTTCAGCGGCGGCAATACCAGAGCCGACCGCGTGAAAGCCGAGCAGGTGAAGGGTGCTATGAAGGCAGCATTCCCCGGACAGCCCGTCTACACACACTTCTATTCGCCGAGGTGGATCTGCCGGATGGGCAACTTCAGGACGTATGCTGAGGCAGAGAAGATACTGAAACAGGTGAAGGCTATGGGCTATCCGCAGGCCGTCATCGTGAAAGGACAGATTTCCGTTGCCTACTAATCCATGATGTAATGAATCCAGAAATAGAATTTCGCGAAGGTTTAGACGAACTGGCTTCGCACTATCGCGCCATCTTAGAACTGTTAGGCGAGGACCCCGAGCGCGAGGGTCTGCTCAAGACGCCCATGCGTGTGGCGAAGGCCATGCAGATACTGACCAGAGGGTACACGCAGGATGCACATAAGGTGCTGACCGATGCGCTCTTCGAAGAGAAGTACAGCCAGATGGTGATTGTGAAAGACATCGACTTCTTCTCGATGTGTGAGCATCACATGATACCCTTCTATGGCAAGGCTCATGTGGCATATATCCCCAACGGATATATCACGGGGCTGAGCAAGATAGCCCGTGTGGTGGACATCTTCAGCCATCGGCTGCAAGTGCAGGAGCGACTGACACAGCAGATACGCGAGTGTATCGAACAGACGCTTCACCCCTTGGGCGTGATGGTGGTGATAGAGGCCAAGCACATGTGCATGCAGATGCGAGGCGTGGAAAAGCAGAATGCCATCACCACGACGAGCGACTTCTGCGGAGCTTTCAACCAGGCCAAGACGCGCGAAGAGTTCATGAACCTGCTGCAAGGTGAGAGTAAACGTATTTAAAAATATAGGAATCATGAGAAGAATGAAGAAAGGCAAAGTGCTGATGCTGGCTGGCATCGTGGCCTGCACGCTGGCTTCTTGTCTCGGCAACGACGACGACAACGACCAGAAGGTGATGACCCCACAGGAGTATCAGAAGTATATGACGGAGATGAGCGGGCTGTACGACGGCAAGACGTATTTTTACAACATCGACCGCAAGGTGGACTCCGTAGTCGTTTCGGCCGAGTTCCTGGGCATTGGCGATTCAACCATCACGATATCCCACTTCCCTGCACGCCTGCTGGCTAAGTGCGTGAGCGACTCAGTGGTGAGAAAGGCAGTAGAGAACGAGTCGGACCTCCGGCTGAAGATGAAGTATTACATCAACGCCTTCAACAACGGCAAGCTGTATTATGGCGTTTACCCGATGTCGGTGACGTTCGAAGACCTGGAGTATCGCAATGGCCTGCACGATGTCACGTTTAACTTCGTGAACTATCTGAACAACGAAGGGCTGTTTATGAACAATGCCACCGACCTGAACTTCTATCTTCTCGACATGTATGAAGACGGAACACAGAAGGAGACGTACTATTCGCTCTACGACAGCTATAACACCTCTAACGGCTACTTCACGTTTGTAACCTCGCTGAAAAAGCAGGAATTGATATTCGAATGATAGGGTAGGGGCTACCCCAAAAAAACGGGATTACAAGAAGGGAGCAAGCAGATGGGCAAACCAACCCACGAACTTCTTCCAAGGAGTGCGCCATTGATTCCAAGACTCTTTCGTTAACAGGAAAGAGTCTTTTTTGTCGGCTATAAACAAGTCGGTGAGTTGCTGCGTCGTACAGGGGTCTATGATGACGGCATTCTCCTCATAATCCCACCGCAGGCTGCGGCTATTCAGGTTGGCACTGCCTACGGTACAGAATTTTCCGTCTACCATGATGACCTTCGTATGGTGGAATCCCGGTTGATAGATCCACACCTCGGCCCCACGCTTCATCAGTTTGTGGACGTTATAGAACACGCAATCGGGCGTCAAGGGGATGTCGCTCTTTTGTGACACCATCACCGTCACCTTCACTCCCCGTTCGATGGCCTTCCTCAAGGCCTTCTTCAGGCGATGGTTCAGCGTCAGATAGGGATTGATGAGATAGATGCTGTCCTGCGCATCGTTGATGGCATCTACATAAAACTGCCGGATAATCTTGTTGCTGGTGCGGGGTTCGCGGTTGATGATGCCCACCATCTTCTGACCAGCCGATACGCACGTGTCTGGTTTAAGACCTTCGAACTGAACTCGGGAAGCCACGAAGGGATCGTCGGTGCCAAACTCATCGCCCTTCTGACGGAAATACTGACTGCCCGAGACCTCCTTTTTCGTCACCTTCTTCCACATCCGCAGGAAGATATCCTGCAGCGTGTTCACCTCATCGCCCTCGATGCGGCAGTGCATATCGCGCCAAGAACCCACCTCGCGCGTACCTTTTATATAATAGTCGGCCACGTTCATGCCGCCCGTGTAGGCTATCTCGCCATCGATGATTACGATTTTGCGGTGGTCGCGGTTGAATACATCATCAATCCAAGGGAACTTCACCGGGTTGTATTCGTAGATTTCAATGCCCCGGTCGCGAATGCTCCTGACGTGCTTCTTCTGCAAAGGCTTGTTGTTGGAAGAGTTACCGAAGCCATCGAACAGCGCTTTGACCTCCACTCCCTCCTTCACCTTCTCGGCCAGCAGGTCGAACAGGAGACTGGCAATAGAATCGTTTCGGAAATTGAAATACTCCAGATGGATGCTGCTCTTGGCCTGTCGGATGGCTGCGAACATATCGTCGAACTTCTCCTGACCGCTGGTGAGCAGCGTGACCCGATTGTTGTGAGAAAAAGTAACGCCCTGACTTCTCAACTGATTGACAATCAGCGAGTCGGAAGTCTGTGCCACCGTCGGCTGACAAGCACCGCAGACCATCAGGAAAGAAAAGAATCCCCTATGAAAAATCTTCATCAAAACCTCCTCTTCATTACACCATACAGCGGTAATGATCGACCACTCCAAGCAGATGTTGCTCATCGTCGACGACCAGCACCGTATGTATCTTGTTGGCCTGCATGATTTTCTGAATCTCCGTAATCTTGGTGGATGGCGCCACGCACTTAGGCTTTCGCGTCATGATATCTTCTACCGTGCGGTTGAAGAACTCGGCTTGCCACTTCTCCATAGCCCTTCGGATGTCGCCATCGGTTATCAATCCCACCACGCGGTCGTTTTCGAGCGACACGCCGAGACCCAGTTTCCCCTTGCTCACGAGGATGATTGCCTCGCCAAGATGCATCTCCTTGGGGATAATGGGCAGGTCGTCGTGGTGCATCACATCCTGTGCTGTGGTGAGAAGTCGGCGTCCTAACGAGCCTCCCGGGTGGAACTGCGCGAAGTCCTTCGGCTTGAAACCTCTCAGTTGCATCAACGCCACCGCCAAAGCGTCGCCCATGACGAGCTGTGCCGTCGTGCTGCTCGTAGGAGCTAAGTTCAGTGGGCATGCCTCGCGCTCCACCCACGTGCTGATGTGATAGGTGGAATACTTGGCTAAAAGCGACTCTGCGTTGCCCGTCATCGCAATGATTGGCACGTTCATGTGGAGCACCATCGGGATAAAGCGCAGCAGTTCGTCGGTTTGTCCGCTGTTGCTGATGGCGAGCACCACATCATTGGGCGTCATCACGCCTAAGTCGCCGTGGAAGACATCCAGCGGATTGATGAAGAACGCGGGTGTTCCCGTGCTGGACAGGGTGGCAGCTATCTTGGCTCCCACATGTCCGCTCTTGCCGACGCCTGTTACGATGACCTTCCCCTGACAATGATACATCAGTCGGACGGCCTGTTCGAAGTGTTCGTTCAGCTGCGGGATGAGGCTCAGCACTGCCTGTGCCTCGTCGTTGATGCATTGTATAGCGTAGTCTTTTATATTCATGGAGTATGGAGTATGGATGATGGATGAAGATTCAGCTGATCAGCTTTTCAATGAGGCCTTCCAGTTTGTCGAGCTCCAACATGTTGGCCGCATCGCTGAGTCCCTGGTCAGGATTCGGGTGAACCTCGAAGAAGAAACCCGTAGCACCGAAGGCTTTCGCCGCCATAGCCATAGCCGGTACGAATCGTCGGTCGCCCGCCGTCTTGCCGTTGCCTGCCCCAGGTCGCTGCACACTATGCGTGCAATCCATGATGACCGTAGGCACGATCTCGAGCATATCGGGGATGTTGCGGAAGTCTACCACCAGGTTGTTATACCCGAAGGAGTTGCCACGTTCGGTGAGCCACACGTCGGTTGCCCCGCTGTCGCGTGCTTTCTCTACGGGATAGCGCATGTCCTGAGCGCTGAGAAACTGTGCCTTCTTGATGTTGATGACTCTGCCCGTCTTGGCAGCCGCCACGAGCAGGTCGGTTTGTCGGCAGAGGAAGGCAGGAATCTGCAGCACGTCGCACACCTGTGCGGCGGGTTCAGCCTGCCAACTCTCATGAATATCGGTCAGTATGCGGAGCCCGTATCGGCTCTTCACGTCGGCGAGCATTTGCAGTCCGCGTTCCAGTCCCGGTCCTCTGAACGAGTGAATGCTGGTTCTGTTGGCCTTATCAAACGAAGCCTTGAAGATGATGTCCGCGTGGAACTTCCGGTTGATGCGCTTGAGTTCCTGCGCTACGATGTCGAGGAGTTCGGCTGACTCGATGACGCATGGTCCTGCTATGAATATGGTTTTCATACCTTAATGATTTTCTTATTTGCCTGCAAAGGTACGAATAAGTGAGTGAAAAACCAAATTTATTTGAGTTTTATTTTCCACTCATCAAAATAAGTGATTTCTTACGGTTGACAGTTGACAGTTTACTTTTAAGCCGTACACAACCCCTAGAGAAATAAATAGGTTATAAATTATAATATATTATAATTTATAATAATATATAATCAACATTATGATAAATAGAGGATTTGAAATCACAAACTTAATTAAAAGATTCCCTATTTCGCATTGTGTTTAGAAAAATCTGTTTACCTTTGCCCTTCCATAGAACATCAAAGAAGAATAAAGGCATCAAGCCTATTGCAAGTAACAGCAATATCAATAAGGCATCAAGCCTAATCCCGAGTAAAAGAAGCATGAAGGAATACATACAACTGAAAAATGTAAGAGTAAACAATCTCAAGAACCTGTCGCTCAATATCCCGCGCGATAAATTCATTGTTATTGCTGGCGTTTCCGGCAGCGGAAAATCATCTCTCGCTTTCGACACGCTCTATGCCGAAGGTCAGCGACGATACGTGGAATCGCTCAGTTCCTACGCTCGCCAGTTCCTGGGACGAATGAACAAACCTGAATGCGACTACATCCAAGGACTGCCTCCGGCTATTGCTATCGAACAGAAAACCATCGCCCGAAACCCGCGAAGCACGGTGGGCACAAGCACAGAGATTTATGAGTATCTGCGGTTGCTCTTCGCCCGTATCGGCAAGACCATCTCTCCCGTCAGCGGCGTTGAGGTGAAGCGTCATTCGGTTGAGGACATCGTAGACTGCGTGAGCCAATACGGCAAAGGTACGAAATTCGTGGTTCTGGCTCCCCTGATTGTGCCAGAAGGTCGTTCGCTGAAGAAACAACTCGAGATGTATGTTCTTCAAGGCTATGCCAGGTTGTTCTTTGACGGCGATTTCATCAGAATCGACGATTTCATCGAGGACGGCGAGAAGATGAAGCGTGCAGAAACGGCCATTTCATCGAACCAGGACCGAAGGCTGTGGCTGCTCATCGACCGTATGTCGGTAGACGATAGCACAGATGCCATCTCTCGACTCACCGACTCGTGCGAAACGGCCTTCTTCGAAGGGCGCGACGAATGCCGCATCATGTTCTTGCCTGCCAATATCTGCTATGATTTCTCTACGCGGTTCGAGGCTGACGGCATGAAATTCGAGGAACCATCGGACAATATGTTCTCTTTCAACTCTCCGCTTGGAGCCTGTCCGGAGTGCGAGGGATTCGGAAAAGTGATGGGCATCGACGAGAAACTTGTGATTCCCAACTCGTCGCTGAGCGTCTACGACGGTTGCGTTCAGTGTTGGCACGGCGAGAAAATGAAGATATGGCAAGAGGAATTCTGCCGCAGAGCCGCCAAGGACGACTTCCCCATCTTTGAACCCTACTACAGTCTGACACGCCGACAGAAGGATATGCTCTGGCACGGACTGCCCTCCGACTCGAAGGACATCCACCAGCAGGTCTCCGTCGACGCTTTCTTCCAGATGGTCAAGGACAACATGTATAAGATTCAGTATCGCGTCATGATGAGCCGATACCGAGGCAAGACGCTCTGCCCTACATGTCACGGAACCCGACTGAAGAAGGAAGCTACGTACGTGAAGATTAACGGCATGAGTATCTCTGATTTAGTGGAAATGCCTGTAGAACAACTCAAGGATTGGTTTGGAAAGCTTCAGCTCAACGAACACGACGAGCAAGTTTCGAAGCGCTTAACGAAAGAGATTAACAGCAGGTTGCAATTCCTTGTAGATGTGGGACTTGGCTATCTTACGCTCAACCGTCCGTCGAACACACTTTCGGGTGGCGAGAGCCAGCGCATCAACCTGACCACTTCGTTGGGAAGCAGCCTCGTAGGTTCGCTCTACATCCTCGACGAACCGAGCATTGGACTGCATTCGCGCGACACCAACCGGCTCATTCATGTGCTGAAAGAACTGAAGAACGTGGGCAACACGGTCATCGTGGTGGAGCATGATGAGGAAATCATGCGAGCTGCCGACTATCTCATCGACATCGGACCGGATGCAGGCCGACTGGGCGGCGAGATTGTCTTCAGCGGAAACGCCGATGAAATCGACGAAAAAGCTTTGCAGAAGTACCCCAACAGCTATTCAGTGAAGTATCTGACGGGAGCAGAAAAAATAGAGGTTCCTGCATCACGAAGACCCTGGAACCTGGCCATCGAACTCAACGGTTGCCGAATGAACAACCTGAAAGGCATCAACGTGAAGTTCCCCTTGAACACCTTCACGGTGGTGACAGGCGTTTCCGGCAGCGGAAAGTCCTCGCTCGTCAAGGGCATCCTCTACCCTGCCCTGAAGCGGCATCTCGACGAGGTGGCCGACATCCCGGGCGAATATTCTTCGCTGGGCGGCGATTGGGAGACCATCAAACATGTGGAAATGGTAGACCAGAACCCCATCGGCAAGAGCACGCGCTCGAATCCAGCCACCTATGTGAAGGCCTACGATGCCATCCGCCAGCTCTTCGCCGATCAGCCGCTGGCCAAGCAAATGGGATTCTCGGCACAGTATTTCTCGTTTAATGCTGACGGCGGACGATGCGAGGAATGCAAGGGTGCTGGCGAGATAACGGTGGAAATGCAGTTTCTGGCCGACCTGGTGCTGGTGTGCGATTCCTGTCACGGCCAGCGATTCAAGCAGGATATCCTCGACGTGAGGTTCCACGATAAGAACATCAACGATGTGCTCAACATGACGGTGGAGGAAGCCATCGAGTTCTTCAGCACATACAACGAACAGACGATTGTAGGCCGACTGAAGCCGCTCTTCGATGTAGGACTGGGCTACATCAAGCTGGGGCAGAGCTCCTCTACCCTATCTGGCGGCGAGAACCAGCGAGTGAAACTGGCCTACTATATCGGCCAGGAAAGGCAAGACCCTACCCTATTCATTTTTGACGAACCCACCACAGGCCTCCACTTCCACGATATTCGCCGACTGCTGCGCGCCTTTGATGCACTCATCGAGCGCGGCCACAGCATCATCGTTATTGAGCATAACCTGGACGTCATCAAGTGTGCCGACTATGTCATCGATCTCGGACCTGATGGCGGAAACCGCGGCGGAAACCTAATCTGTACGGGCACTCCCGAAGAAGTTGCAGCCAACGAAGCCAGCATTACGGGTCAGTTCCTGAAGGACAAGCTCTGATAGTCAATCGTCAAGCATATAGAAGTTTAACCCAAATAAAAGTAGAAGAAAATGAAAAAACTGTTAGTTTTAATCTTGATTGTGGGTGTGGCCATCCTGATGACGCAGACCCGACCGGAAAAGAAAGCGCACAAAGAGGCGATGATGAAGGCTGTGAAAGAACTCGTAGACGAGGAAGCCGAAGAGCGCGGATTTGGCGACAATGTTTTCACAAACCTGGGTAAGAGCGTGGTCAATGCTGCCATCGAGGGCGCCTTAGGATCGAAGCTGAAGATGCACGACTACTACCTCTGGAACACGTCGTACATCAAGATGAAGGGCGAGGAGAAGCTCCTTTCCGTAGGTTTGTTGGGACATGTATTCACATTCGACAAGAAAATGCTGCGCGATGCCCTCGAGGAATCCATGAACGGCGGCGATAGCGACGAGGAAGAGACGGAAGCCGACGAATAGTAAGCACTCGAAGAAGTACACCCCCTCCAAAAGTGACAGCGGCAATGGTAGTAC
>ERZ842401.2855-NODE-2855-length-22324-cov-49.469352_pt1 | contig 22324 bp, 9 predicted proteins | sample MGYA00521270_ERZ842401 | MGnify/ENA primary metagenome ERZ842401 (study PRJEB31892, sample SAMEA3878208) | bioreactor metagenome | biome: Moose rumen | place: Sweden | collected 2011-10 | study: EMG produced TPA metagenomics assembly of the PRJEB12797 data set...
TGAAAATGAGCGTTTTACAAATAGTTAGTATTAGTTATTCCTGGTTGTTTATACCTGTTTAGATACAGTCATAGAAAGCACTATAGCCTATAGTCTTCACGTTGGCAGGTATAGTTATCGTTTCAAGTCCTTTGCATCCATAAAATGCGTTACTGGCAATAGCAGTCACCGTGGAAGGAATGGCTGAGCTGTTACAACCTTGAATCAGCACGTTGTCCCACTTGTTGATAATGACATTGCATCCAGCTGATGTATAATTAGGGTTACCGTCTTCCACGACAATGCTGTTCAGGGCAGCACAATCATCAAAGGCATAATTGCTCACATAATAGCAACTGGCAGGAATGGTGACGCTTTCCAAGGTTTCGCAGCCTCCGAACGCACCAGACTCAATGCCTGCTACATCAGAAGGAATCGTGGTGTTTTTGCAGCCTAATATCAGATAGTTATCGCTTTTCCTAATGATGGCGTTGCAACCGTATCGAGAATCGTAGTATGGGTTATTGCCGTCTACACTGATCCAATCCAACTTGCCGCACCTGGAAAACGCATAAGAACCAATAGCCTCAACCTTTGCAGGAATCCAAAGGCTGGTTAGACCTGCTCCATAAAAAGCTGTATTACCAATAGTAGTAACTTTATCAGGAATGGAGATACTCTGTAGTTTTGAGCACCAGTGAAAAGCATTATCTCCGATTGTAATTAGCGTCGAAGGCAAGTTCACCCACGACAGCTTTTCACAATAAGAAAAAGCATTTTCGCCTATGCCCGTCACCGTATAGCCATTGGCTGTCTTGGGGATGGTGACACCCGTCGTTTCCTGCGGAACAGCTTTGTTTCCATTCTCGTCGCGAGCCACTATACAGGTTTTCTCGCTCTCGCTGAGCACCTGGAAGGTGATGGCGACGCCCTCCTGCGAGGTGGCAGTGAACCAAACTTCTTCCTGGCCCCATGCCATCAGTGGCAACAGCATGGCCAGCAGCAATTGTGATAGTCTTCTATTCATAGTTCTATTAATTGGTTTTGTTTCTTTTCAACGCGCAAAGATACGAAAAAGGCGCGAACGGGTAAAGGCTTTCGCAAAGTTTTTCTGTTTATGAACCAATTTGAACCAAATTGGCCTTTCACGAAAAATCTCGACCAGTAAGGTCAAAAAAACTCCGAACCGCAAAGAAGGCGGTCCGGAGATTGTGGTTTGCCGTTGCGACGGCTGAGGGGCAGCGGCTACCGCTTGAAGGGCAGATACCAGTTGCGGTCGTCGATCAGGCTGACGGCTGGCTGCTTGTAAGCGAGCTTACGGGCAAGCCATCGCGAGCCGTAGTCGGAGCCGTAGAGGGCGTCGCGGTTCTTGTGGCGGGCCATGCGGGTGAGGTCGCCGAAGCGGCCCCCCTCGAAGGCCAGCTCGAGGGCCATCTCGTCGCAGAGGATATCCTCCATGGCGTTGACGGTGTCGGCCAGCGTGCCGGTGGGGGCAATGCCGTGCAGGCGCTGCAGCTCGGCGAGCTTGCTGCCCACCACGCTGTCGAGCTGGTAGGGCGAGAAGTCGCCCTGGGTGTAGTTGGTGCCGCGCGAGTGTATGCCCCAGTTGTTGGGGAAGCTGTTGACGTTCTCGGCAGAATAGAAGGGCACGGTGGTGGTGAGGAAGATGCTGTCGGCGGCAGTGAGGTAGGCGGGCTTCTTGTCGAGCAGCTGGGTGTGCAGGCCGTCCTTCAGTATGGCGAAGGCCACGTGGGGATGGCCCATGCGGTTGATGGCCTCGGCGAGTCGCAGATAGACGGTGGCCGTGCGGTAAATGGGGATGTTGGCGTTGTTGAACTTGATCATCACGGCAAAGAGCGAGTCGTCCTTGGACACCTGGTGCATGGTGACGTAGCGACGCAGGTCGCCGAGGTCGGCCTGTCGCACCTCGGGGTTGCCGCCCGTGCCGGTGTAGGGCTCGTAGTAGTAGGCCTGGGCGTTGCTCAGTGCCACGTAGGTGGGCGAAGCGTCGATCTGGCGCTCCAGCAGATAGCGTGCCGTGGAGGCTGAGCTGCCGCCGGTGGTGCTGTAGAAGTCGTAGCCGAAGTAGCGGGGCAGGTCGGTGGTCTGTCCGCGCAGGCGGTTGGCGGCCATGGGGATGTAGGTGATGATGTCGTTGGTGCCGGTGACGCTGAAGATGTTCTCCCAGGAGAAGGCTCCGCTGGTGACGCTGAGGTTGAGGCTGGAGGGCAGACGCTCGCCCAGCAGACCCAAAAAGTAGGAGCTGAAGGGCTGCACATAGGCCTGACGTATCTGCCACTTGTTGTCGAACAGATATTTGGCGTAGTGCTTGGCGGCGAGCGGATACTGGTGGGTCTCGAGGTAGAGGTCGGCCAGGACGAGGTCGACGGGCAGCATGGCGCGGGCAGAGACGACGGTCTTCTCTTGTGGGTTGTCGCTGCTGCTGCTGTTCAGCACGCCGGCCGAGATGTTGCCGTAGGTGGGCACGGGGGTGCCGCTGTAGCGTGCGAGCTGGGGTGCCAGCTCGTCGCACACGGCCTGGATGTCCTTGAGGGGATACTGGCGCGTGGCGTCGGCAATGCTGACCACGGGGGCCGTGTAGAAGGGCACGGAGCCGTAGGTCTTGCAGAGCTGCATGTAGGCCCATGCCCTGACGGCGAGGGCTTCGACATACTCGGGCATGGCGACGGCGCGGCTGCCGGTGCGCAGCAGGGTGTCGCGATGGGAAACGTAGTAGTTGCAGTTGTTGATGATGCGATAGTAGCGATAGGCCGAGTCGTAGCGGCAGGAGTCGTTGGCGGTGAAGTTGGCCAGCCGCAGCAGATCGGTCTCGGTGTACTGGTTGGTGGCAACGAGGTCGCCGCGCATCTCGCCCGTCATGACATACTGGTCGGCCACCTGCTGCAGGCCCTTCAGTATGCCGAGGGTGTAGAACATGGAGTCGGTCTTCTCGCCCAGCTCAGGGTCGAATATCTGGCGGTCGCTGTCGGTGTCGAACATGTCGGAGCAGGAGGTCAAGGCCCACCCAAGCCCTCCCAAGGGGAGGGATGTTACGATACAGAGGAGCCACTTACGAGCCATTGCCTTTATGTTTCTGAATGAGTTATTCATATATGATAATGTTGTTGTTTTTTGATGAATGTCTTGTTTCTGTTACAAGTCTATCTCAACTCCCCTCCCTTCGGGAGGGGTAAGGGGGTGGGCCTTACAGGTTGATCTTCAGTCCGAGGGTGAAGGCCCGTCCGAGGGCTACGTTGCCGGCGTCGATGCCCTGACAGAGCACGGAGTTGGCCACGCTGAACTCTGGGTCGCTGCCCACATAGTGGGTGAGGGTGAAGAGGTTGTTAGCCTCGGCCCATACGGCCAGCCCGGGCAGCCAGGAGAGGTCGACGGGCACCTGATAGCTGAGTCGCAGGGTCTTCAGACGCAGGTAGGAGCCATCCTCAATCCAGCGGTCGCTGAAGCGCGAGTTGCCCATGGGGTCGCCGTAGGCTGCGCGCGGCACGTCGGTCTGCTGGCCTTCGGTGCGCCAGCGGTTGGTCATGGCGGTGGTCTGGTTGTAGAAGTTGGTGCCGCCCTCGAGTATGCTGCGCTGGTAGTTGTAGACGTCGTTGCCGAGCGAGTAGTTCAGTCCGGCATAGAGGGTGAGCCGCTGCCAGGTGACGTTGAGGAAGATGTTGCCGTAGATGTCGGGGTTGGGGTTGCCGATGATGGTCTTGTCGGCATCGCCAATCTCGCCATCGCCGTTGATGTCGTCGAACCACACGTCGCCGGCCTTGAAGTGCTGCCTGTGGCTGGTGGCGTCGACATAGTAGAGATAGCCGTTCTTGCCGGCGGCAGCGGCGTCGGCGTCGGTGGCAAAGACGCCGTGGGTGCGATAGCCGTAGAACATGCCGACGGGCTGGCCAACGATGGTGGCAATGTTGCCGGTGCCATAGACGCTGGTGGTGAAGCCTTGGGCCGAGAGCGTGCCATCGACGTAGAGCTGACGGTCGTTGGGCAGCGACTTGACCTTGTTGACGTAGTGGCCCAGCGAGGCGCCCACCTCGACGGTGAGGTTGCGGCTGACCACGGGCTTGGCGGTGACGGTAAGCTCGAAGCCGGTGTTGTCGAGCGAGCCGCCGTTGCTCCAGTAGTTGGTGATGCCTGCCACGGGGCTGTCGAAGCTCTTCAGCGTGAGCAGGTTGGAGGTGTGGTTGAGATAGTAGTCGAAGTCGATGCCCACGCGGTTGTTGAGCACGTAGGCCTTGAAGCCGAGGTTGAGCTTGCGGGTCTGCTCCCACGATATCTCTTCGTTGCCGATGTTGTTGAGATGGGCAGCGGTAGACTTCCACAGGTACTTGGTGACGCCGAAGGAGGTGCGGGCTGCATAGTTGTTGATGTCGTCGTTGCCACTGAGGTCCCATCCGGCACGCAGGAGCAGGTAGTTGACGCCCTTGGTCTTGGGGAACCAGGACTCGTTGGTGACGGCCCATCCCAGCTGCACACTGGGGAAGAGGCCCCAGCGCACGCCGCCGATGCTCAGTCCGTCGGCCTCGCTGCCGAAGCGGCTGCTGCTCTCGATGGCGAGCGAGGCCTGGAGGAAGTAGCGCTGGCGGTAGTTGTAGTCGGCATTGGCATACCAGGTGAGGCTGCGCCAGGAGTCGTCGGTGCCGGTAGCTTCGGCAAAGTCGCCGCCCAGGTCGGGGGTCTTGTCGTTGCCGGCGGTGGCATACTGCGACTGCGGCTCATTGTCGTCGAAGACAAACGAGGTGTAGCGCACGCCGCCAAAGGCTGAGAGCGAGTGCTGTGCCCACTGGTGGTGGTACTGCAGGCGGGTGTCGCTCATGACGCTGGTCTCCTTGGAGAACATCGACTTGGTGAGGTTCTGCACACGGCCTATGCCGTCGATGAGGAAGGTGGGCATGCCGCCAAGCGGACGATAGTAGCGCTGAGAGATACGGTCGAGGGTGTAGCTGAAGGTCTCGGTGAGCACAAGGCTGGGGGAGAACTCGAAGCGCGGGGCGATGACGGTGTTGAAGTGGGTCATCTCGACGCGGTTCTTGTTGATGGCGCTGCCGTTCTCGAGCAGGGCTGTGGGGTTGCCCAGGGTGAGGTCCTGGTCGAGCATGGTGAGGAAGTCGTCGGCCTCGGAGAGCGTGCCCGACAGCAGGCGGGTAACGTTGTTATAGGTGTAGGGATTGAGCATGGGCGACTTGATGAGTGCGAGCAGCGTGGGCGACGAGACGGGCGACTGGGAGAAGTCCTCAGGGGCACCGTTGTCGAAGACGTCGCGGTTGACCTTGGTGTAGCTCATGTCGAAGCGGGTGGTGAGCTTGCCCACCACGTTGATGTCGCTGTTGAAGCGCACGTTCAGGCGGTTGAAGCCGTTCTCGCGTGCCGTGCTCTGTCCGTCGGTGTAGCCGAGCGACAGGTTATACATGCCCACGTTGTCGCCGCCCTGCACGTTGATGTTGTAGTTCTGCGTCATGGCGGTGTGGTAGACCTCCTTCTTCCAGTCGGTGTCGTTGTGGTACTTCATGTAGTAGTACTTCGACGGGTCGTCTATGAGGAACTTGAAGGTGTTGGGGTCGGTGTAGTTCTGTATGCCTGGATAGGAGCCAAGCAGCTCGGAGGCATAGATGCGATACTGTGTGGCGTTCATCATGTCGGGCAGACGGGGCTGCAGCGAGACGCCCACACCCACGTTGGCATCGATGCGGGTGGCCATGGAGCGGCCTCGCTTGGTGTCGATGAGGATGACGCCGTTGCCGCCCTTGGCGCCATAGAGCGCCGTGGCATTCTTCAGCACGGTGACACGCTCGATGTCCTCAGGGTTGATGTTGAGCATGAGGTTGTTGTAGTCGCCATAGTGAAGCGTGGTGCGTGTCTGCTGCATGTCGCGGATGACACCGTCGACGACGATGAGGGGCTGGGCATTGGCCGTGAGCGAGTTGAGTCCGCGCACGAACATGGCGGTGCCATAGCCAGGGCCGCCCGAGCGGGTGATGGCTCGCACATCGGCACCCAGCTGGCCCTCGATGTCGGTCTCGATGGTTTGCGACGTGGTGTTCTGCATGGCAGCGGTGGCAGCGGCCACGACGGTGGTCTGCTCGCTGTACATGGTGCGGAACTTGTCGGGCAGCATCTCGATGGTGACCTCCTGGCCGGGGCAACCCAGTCCGACGTGCTGGCTGAGATACTCAGGAGCATGGACATAGAGAGCGGTGGCAAAGGTGGGGACGCTGATGGTGAAGCGACCCACGCTGTCGGTCATAGCGGTGTAGCTGTCGTTGCCCAGCATCTTGACCATGATGCCGGCCAGCGGCTGGTGGGTGGCAGCATCGCGACATGACCCGCTCACCTGCATCATCTCGTAGGCAGGCACCTTGGCCGGTGCTTTCTTGCGCACAACGGTGGCCTGCTCGTCGTCGTCAGCATCGTCCTGCGCAAAGGCGGAGGTAGAGAGTCCGAAGGTGGCCAGCAGGGCCATGTAAAGAATATAATGTCTGTTCATCTTTATACTGATTGGTTATAGGTGAGACTTAGTATTTGCCGTCGTCGTAACGGTAGCCGGGGTTCTCCTTCATATAGGTGTCCAGCTCCTTCGGACGTAGTATGATGCAGTCGATGCGGAGGGTGCGGTCGTACTGGGCGTTGGCCGTGCTGCGTATGCGCAGGTAGGGATAGTAGTTGCCCGTGCCCACGTATGCAATGGGGAACTGGAAGTCGCCCAGATAGACAGTATCAACCTTCGTGGGGTCGTTGCTGAAGTAGTTGGTGTTGTCGACGGGGTTGCGCATACGCTTCTCCTGCGACTTGCCCTTCTCGTCGGCATAACCCATGGTGATGATGGCACGGTTGGGCAGTGCCGTGGCGTTGACATCGTTGATGGTGGCGGGCACGAAGACCACGTAGACACTGTACTCGATGGAGCGCACACCATCGAGATAGAAGTCTACCTCAGGATTGGTGTTCGAGGCGCTGGGCTGTGCCAGGAGGAAGGCATTGCCCGACAGCTGGCCAGGCACGGCAGGGTTGCGACGGCCAGAGCTTACAGTGACCACCGAGGGCTCCTCGGCCACACTGAAGCTGTTGGCCAGCAGGAGCTTGCGCTCGGCCTCCTGCACCATCTCCGGGCACCACGATGTCCAGGGGCGCATGGCCAGGCTGTCGGTGACGTAGAGGGCACCGTTGCTCTTGCCCACGTAGGTGGCATTGGCAAAGAGCAGGCGGGCATCGTCGCTATAGACCTTGGCGCCAGTGGTGCTGACGAGCGAGTCGGGCTGTCGTCCGGCCGTGGGCATCAGGGCGCCGTTGTCGTAGAGGTTGTTGTTATAGAAGAGGTCGCGCATGAGACAGCGGTTCACCAGCGAGTCGCGCAGGTAGTCGGCATTGAGGTCGACCGGGGTCACCTTCTTGTCGGTGGTGGTGGTGGAGGTGTTCTCCATGAACTCGAAGCGGGGCACGAAGTTATACATGCTGCGCAGCCGCTCCCTGGCAGCCTGCCAAGCGGTGTTGGTGGGCACGAGCATGGTGTAGTTGCTGTCCTCGCGGTGGATGTAGGCATGATAGAGCTGATAGAGATCGTTGTGCTCGTCGAAGACGGAGTCGAGATAGGTTATCTCACCGTTGAACGTAGGTCCCTGTACGCTCTTCTGCTCGTTGAGCCTCTTCACGTCGTAGGAGTGGAAGAAGTCGCAGATGGAGTCGATGGCAAACTGCTCGTTGTTCAGCGACTCGTAGATGTTGGGCAGGAAGGGTATCTGCCCCTGCAACACGTGCACCAGACCATTGGCGCAGCCCAGGTTGCGCTGAGTCAGGGCAACGCCCTGCATAGCGTAGTTGCCGCTGCCACTGAAGCGCATCATCTTCTCGTTGAGCATGAACACGCGCTGGTCGACAGCGCCCGTGGCGGGATAGCTGTTGCGGGCGATGTGGTTCTCGACGAACTCGTGGCGCAGCCTGTCGGCGCCCTGGGCCGAGAGGGTGGCATAGTCGAAGGTGCCGTCGGCGGGTGCCCACACGGTGTATGACTGCGAGGCGGCGAGCTTCTGGTCGTAGCCCGTCTGGCGCAGCAGGCTGGCAAACTGTGTGAGGCTGGCGTTGCCCTCGATGTTGGCCCACAACGACAACTGCTGCGAGGGCAACACAGCCGATTCGGGTTCGTAGTGGTCGTCCCAGTCGGTGCAGGACTCGAATGTTGCGGCAACGCCACAGCAGACAGTCCCTGCAAGGAGAATATGCTTTATGCTGTTCTTTGTCATATTTCGTACTTTGTTTATGCGTGATGGTGAATATTAGTACATATCTTCCACATACTGCTGGTTGTTGTAGACGCCTTCAGGGCAGAACTCTATGTAGTCGAGGTGGAACTGTGCATCCTCTTTGTCGATAACAGTCTTGAAGCGCAGCCAGTACTCGCCCTGCTCAAAACGGTCCTTGGCGATGATGCGGCGCAGGTCCTCGCGGTTGGCGCGTGCCACGGTAGAACCGTTGACGCCCAGAGTGTAGTAGAGCGGGCCGCGCATATAGCCCAGGTTGCGCATGTTGGCATCGCTCTCCACGCCACGGTCTTCGGTCGCGGTCCAGAGGCACCAGCCGGTCTTCACGTCGGGAGTGCCGTCGGCGTTGTTGGCAGGGACGAAGCGCATGTCGAGCGGGATGTCGAGGGCCTTCATCGAGGTAAGCTCGCTGGAGGTGCCGAGGTAGAACTGCAGCATGCCTCGGTTGCCGTTGGCGGTGTAGCCCAGGCGCAACTCGTAGGTGCCGTCGGGCACTGGCGGCAGACGCATGGCGAAGTCGTAGTTGCCCACGCAGAGGAACTCGTCGCCCTGATAGTTCGACCAGGCACCGTCGTCGGGTGCGAGGTAGCGCAGCTTGGTGTCGTCGCCATTATAGACCATCAGGTTATTGAAGTAGTTGCTCGGGAATCGAACACGGCTGAACTCGCCGCCATCGACGTGGGCCTTGATCTCGGCCACCATCATGCCGCGTATGCTGTTGGACATCATCTCGCCCAGAAGCGAGGTGTCGTCGAAGCGCATGCGCTCGTTGAGGGCGCCACGCGGCACGTCGGCATTGTAGACGAGCAGGTCCTTGATGGGGTGTATGTAGCCGTTGACGGCAGCCACCTGGCTGTTCTGGCCCTCCAGCTCGACGCCCTCGAACTTCACCTGGTGCATGGCTTCGGTGCCCAGCTCGGCCACGCGGTCGGTCAGGCTATTGTTGTCGACCCAGCGGTTCAGACGGCGCTTGCCGCTGTTGCGGGTGAGCTTGATGAGGGTGTAGGGCAGCATGGTCTCGTAATACTCGCAGAGCGTCACCTTAGACACCTGGTTGTAGTCGTAGACAAGCTTGTTGAAGGGCACCTTGTACTGCACAATGTGATAGCGCATGAACATGTTGAGCACGTTCCAAGGATTCTCATAGTCGGTAGCGGTGCTCACCTCGATGCCATGGTTGCGGGCATAGTCGTACCAGCCCGACCCCTGCTCGGCACAGGCGGCATAGGCCTGCTTGGCATAGTCGGCCAGCTCGTCGATAGTGGTGATGCCCTTCTGTGCAAAGACATCGTCGGTCTCGGCAAAGATGGTGTAGCCCAGCTCGCAGCGCTCAGGCACCCAGTACTGGGTTTCGTTGGTCACCTCGTTGACGCCGGTCTTCATCTGGTCGGTAAGCTGGTCGGCCAGACCGGTGACCTTCAGTGCCTGCGAGAAGAGCTTGAACTGGTCGGGATGGTTCTCCATCTCACCGGCAACGAGCAGGTTGGAGCGGCGAATGACGTGGTCAATCTCGTGGAGCACTCCGTTCTCCAGCTCGTTGTCCATGCTGGTGACGAGCGAGGCACGGCTGATGAGCACCTGGCCCGACACAGAGTCGATGCTGGTGTTGATGTCGCGGCCCAGCAGAGTCTTGATGGTCATGCCGTTGCCCATGTCGACGCCCATCACCTTGTTGGCCACGAGGTGGAACAGGGCTATGTCCTGACAGAGCGAGTCAGTCAGGCCCTCCAGTCCACGCTGGGTCATGCCGTTGTGTGGCAGGTCGCTGTTGGTGGTGTCGTCGTAGAGACTGTCGATATATTGTGCAATGGCGTCGTTGTCTGGCGCAAAGCAGGTGTATGTGCCATAGGCAGCGAGTATCTTGTCGTAATTGATTTGGCTGAGGATGTAGTGGAAACTACTATAGCGGTCGCTGCGGTTGAGCAGGTAGTCGTCGATGGTCTCGCCAGTGAAGGTATACAGGTTAGACTCGTCGATGTCCTCCTTGCAGGCCTGCAGGCCACAGAGCACGCACAGGCCCCAGATGAGATACTTTAGTCGTTTCATATTGCTTGATGTTTTGAAGCTTGTAGATTGGTTCTTGGCTTTGAACGTTTATGTTGATTGCCTGGGGAAGCTCCCTGGCAGGGTCATTGTTTCGTGGTGGTCTTCTCCTGCACGTAGACGGGGTTCTGACGCAGCAGGCTGTTCACCTTGATCTCGCTCTCGAGCACGGGCCAGTAGAGGAACGGCTCGCCCTTCATCTTGTAGCTCACGGCATCGCCCTTGCCACCCTCGCCGTACTTACGCACGACGAAGCGCAGCATCTGCGGATGCAGGGCTGGCCACGACGTCTGGTCGGCCAACAGCTGGTTGGCGTCGACGCCGGTCATGTGGCGATAGCTGAAGCGCATGAGGTCCCACCAGCGCTTGCCCTCGAAGCACAGCTCGCGCTCGCGCTCGGCCAGCACCAGCAGCTCCATGGCGTCCTTGGTGTTGTAGTTTTCGAAGATGAGGGTGTCCTTGGCATCCATGTCCATGGAACGCTTGTTGACCACCTGCACCAGATCGAAGGCGCGTTTGAGCGTAGCCTGGTCGGTGTTGTCGGCAGCAGTCTCGACCAGTGCCTCAGCCTCCATGAGCATGAGGTCGGTGAGACGATAGACCACCCAGTTCTGGCGGAAGTCCTTGAAGCCGCGGCTGACGGTCTTCGAGGGGCCCTCGGTGCTGGTGGTGCTGATGACGGTTGAGCCTCCATCGACCATCTTGCGAATGCTCAGCTCGGTAGCCTCTTCGTTGTTGGCACCATAGACATTGTTCCAGAAGCGGTAGTCGTTGCGCGAGAAGTGTATCTTCTGGCCCTGGGCAGTGTTGGCATTGGCAGCCACGCTGTTGAACAGCTGCGAGGCCATGAGCATGCTGTAGTCCTTGGGCTTTTCTGTGTCGCCGTCGCGATAGTAGAGGTTCTCAAGCTTGTAGTTGGGATTGTCCTTACCGTTGTACTGCCACTCGAGAATGCTCTCGTGCGAGTTGCCGTTATCGTAGCCGAAGATTACAGCCATGGCCGTAAGTCCGCTCTGCAGGTGGTAGCGGTCGGTGGCAGTGGCACTGACACGGTCGTTGTGGTTCTGCTCATAGTAGGTGTCCTTGGCGTTGATGACCTTCTCAATGTAGGCGATGGCCTGCTGGTAGTCGCTCTGGCTGTGGGTCATGGCGGCACGCCAGAGATAGATGTCGGCGATGATGGCATCGACAGCATCGCGGGTGATGTAGCCCCAGTTCTGCCAGCTGCCGTAGCCGTATGCACCTGAGCGCACCACATAGCGTTCGGCCTCGAGCAGGTCGTCGAGACACTGCTGCAGCACCTCGGCGGGCGTGCTCTGTGGCAGCGCAAGCTCCTGGGCGTCGTCCTCGAACGACTGTGTTGTCAGGGGCACGTCGCGGAAGGCACGCACCAGATAGAAGTAGCACAGCGAGCGCAGGGCCAGCATCTGTGCGCGCACCGTCTGGTAGTCGCCCTCGGTGAACTCAGGGTCGGCGGCCATCACCTCGGGGGCATGGGCCAGGACGATGTTGCAGTTGTTGATGACCTTATAGAAGGCGCTCCAGTTGTTATAGCCATTGGTGGGCAGCAGGTTGACGGCGCTGATGTTGTCGAGCGTATTGTTGTTGAGGTCAGCCAGCTTCACCAGCTCGTCGCTGCGGAAGGCGCCCCAGATGACGGCACGCTCCTGAATGCCGTCGGCCAGCATGCTCTTGTAGGCACCGTTGACCATGCCTTCGACGTCGGACTTGGTTTTCCAGAAGTCGGTACCCACAATCTTGTCAGTGGGGTAGATGGTCAGGAAGTCGTTGCAGGAGGCAAACAAAAGCAGAGCAACAACCCACCCCCAGCCCCTCACAAGCGGGAGGGGAGCCAGAATAGACTTGTAGGCTGAAGCAATCCTCTGTTTTTCTTTATTATTAATTGATTTCATATTTTCAAGATTTTATCATTAATTTTCTATCTCCATTCCCCCTCCCGCTCGGGAAGGGTCGGGGAAGGATCTCTTAGAAGCCCACTTGCAGGTTCATGGTAACCGACTTCGAGCGCGGCGTCTGCGAGTTGTCGTAGGCTATGCCCCACGAACCGGCAGAGTGCTCAGGGTCGGTGCCGCTGTATTTGCTCCAGCACAGCAGGTTCTGGCCCGACAGGCTCACCTGCAGACGGCGCAGGCCCAGCTGCTTGAGCAACTGCTTCTTGAAGGTGTAGACCAGCTGCACATAGCTCATGCGCACGAACGAGGCATCCTCTACGTAGCGGTCGCTACCCAGGAAGTTATAGCCCGTGTCGAACATGGCACGCGGAATCTCGGTGACATCGCCGTTCTTGCGCCAGCGCCAGTTGACAGCCGATGACTGGTTGTAGGCATTGAACATCTGCTCAAGACCCATCTTAGCCTTGTTGACCACCTTCACGCCCTGACGGTAGCTGAAGTTGGTACGCAGCGACCAGCCATCGTAGGTAAGGTTGAAACCGAAGCCGCCGTTGAGATGGGGGTTTGAGTTGCCCAGATAGACAATGTCGAGCGAGTTGATCTGACCGTCGTTGTTGACATCCTCATAGATGGCATCGCCACCCTGGAACTTATACGTTGACGAGCCGTTGTTGTAGTTGTAGACCATGCGAATGGGGTTGCCCTTCGAGTCCATCATCACCTGGCCATTGTTGTCGATGGCGATGGGGGCTGTCTTGCCCTCGGCCAGGAAGGTGTTGTTGATATAGTCGCGCAGCTGGTCGCCAGTCCAGCCTTCGCGCTGCTTCATGTTGATAAGGTACTCGTAGGTGTACTGATAAACGCCCTTGTACTTCAGGCCGTAGATAGAACCCAGCGGGTTGCCCTTCTGTATGCGGTTCAGGTACTGGTCGCGCTTGCTGGGGTCCCACTCGGAGTTTATGCTCTGCAGCACGCTCTCGTCCATGTCGACAATCTCGTTGAAGTTCTGCGAGACGTTGAAGTTGAAACCCAGCGAGAACTTGCCGGCCTCTATCACACGGTTGGCCTGCACGTTCAGCTCCCAGCCCTTGTTGGTCATCTCGCCGACGTTGGCCCATGCCAGCGAGCCGAAGCCCGACGTGGATGGAATGCCCACGCCCGACATGAGCAGATCCTTGGTACGCTTGAAGTAGTAGTTGAAGTCGCCAGTGATGCGATCGAAGAATCCGAAGTCGCCACCGAGGTTGTACTGCGTGGTGCGCTCCCACTTCAGGCTGTTCAGCTGCAGGCCCTCAAGGTAGGTGACGCTGCGCGTGTCGCTGAGCGAGCCATAGACGCCCGACGTGTTGTACTTGGCATACTGCAGGTACTGCGAGCCGGGCTGACGGCCCACGATGCCCCATGAGGGACGGAACGACAGCATGGTGAGCCACTTCTGCGACCACTTCATGAAGGGTTCGTCGCTGATGTTCCAACGAGCCGAGATGCCTGGGAACCAGCCCCACTTCTTGGAGTCGCCGAACTTGGTGGTGCCGTCGGCACGCATAGAGAAGTCGAAGGCATAGCGCGACAGATAGCTGAAGTGACCACTGTAGGTCATCGACATGGAGCGCCACTGACCGTTGCCGGCCGAAGGCTTCTGCATGTCGGCATCGACCGTGGGCGATGTAGTGCCGTTGGGTGCATTGCGCGTGATGACCGTCTGGTTGTTGTCGTTGCCGCTGGTCATCTCCCAGCGACCCAGCATCGTGGCGTAGAAGTCTTCGTTGGTGAAGTGTGGACGGAAGGTCATGGTGTGGCGCGTGGTGAAGGCCAGCGAGTTGTAGTCGTAGACCTGCGAACGGTTGTAGCTGTCGCTACCCCAGCCGTCGGTAGACAGCGAGCCGGGCCAGTACTTAGGTTCGCTCTTGGAGAAGATGTCCATATAGACCAGTCCGGTGTAGTCGAGACGGGTCTTGTTGTCGTCCTTGCCCAAGAGGTAGTAGTCCAGTCTGAACTCCGGCGAAATACGGTAGGTCTTCTCGTCGCGCCATGCCATGTTGGCAATGGCCACGGGGTTGCCAAGCTCACGAATGCGCTCGAGCTGCTTCGACGAGGTGCCTGCCAGCGACGAGCCAGCCTCGTTGCTGGCGCCAAGGGGCAGAATGACATAGAACTCGTCGGTGTCGTTGCCCTGTGCATCCTGACGATAGACGCTCATGTTGGGCGCCATCTTCTGGGCACGGCCCAGGATGTTGTCATCGTAGTTGCGATGGTTGTTGGTATAGGTCAGGGGGAACGTGGTGCGGAAGGTGATGCGGTCTGACACGAAGTAGTCGAGTGCCAGCTTCGTGGTGAAGCGGTCCAGGCGTTGCTCTATGATGGTGCCGTTCTGGTGGTCGTAGCCAGCCGAGATACGGAAGTTGGCCTTCTCACCACCACCGCTGATGGTCAGATAGTGGTACTGACTCCAACCCGTCTGCTGCACCTCCTTCACCCAGTCGGTGTTGTTGTTCCAGTTCTCACGCTCGGCCCACGACGGCGAGTAGTTTATCTCGTTCAGGTTGGTGGTTGCCGTGGCGCTCTGGGCGGGGTTGTAGAACATCTCCTTGAGCATCATGGTGTAGTCGTCACCGTTCAGCAGGTTGTAGCCCTTGGGCTGCCAGCTGGCCTGCACACGCAGCGAGTAGTCCACGCGGGTGGCTCCGCGGGCACCACGCTTGGTGCGAATCTGAATGACGCCATTGGCACCACGCGAACCCCAGATGGCCGTAGCGGCAGCGTCCTTCAGCACGTCGATGGCCTCGATGTCGCTGGGGTTCACCGACAGCAGCGAGGCGTAGGTCTCTTCGTTGGCGTTCTGGAAGTCGAAGTTCTCGTCGGGGTTGTCGAAGATGTTGCCGTCGACAACGATGAGTGGCTCGGCAGAGCCGTTGATGCTGGTCACACCGCGCAGGCGCATCGAAGTGCCGGCACCCAGGTTACCCGAGTTGGCCACGATGTCCAGACCGGCAATCTGACCCTGCAGGGCCTCGTCGGCGGTGGTGAAGGCCAGACCGTCGACCTTGCTCATGTCGAATGTCTGCGCAGCCACTGAGACCTCGCGCTCAGGGATGGCCAGGCCACCCTGGTTGAACTTGCGCTTTGCCACCACCTGCACTTCCTTAATCTGCGTGGCGCTCTGCAGCTTCACGTTGAAGGTGGTGCGTGCGCCGATAGGCAGCAGCATGGTCTTATAGCCTACGTACGAAATCTTCAGTTTGTTCTTTGTGCTCTTCACGGTCATGGAGAAGTTGCCGTTGAAGTCGGTCTGGGCAAACGACACGTTACGGTTGTTGGCGTCTACCTCCACAACATTGCACATCATAACGGGGCCTAAGTCATCGTTGACGACGCCCGAAATGCGTGCGCCCTGTGCCGCCGCGTTCAGCGTGAAACCGCAGACGGCGCAGATGACGCAGATGATATATTTGGCTTTGGTAATCATAGCTCTCATACTAAATGCTTTTTAATAACGCTTATAGAGTCTCTCGTCGAACAGCTTGCGGTAGGCGGTCAGCCGCTTGCGGGCATTGGCGCCGGTCCACATAGAGTCGTAGCGGTCGGTATTGGCGTGGGTGCTCAGCGGTCGGCTGATCTGGTGCACCACGGCAAACGACGAGGTGTTGATGGCGTGGCTGGCCTTGTTGATGACGTAGTCGCGCGTCATCTGGTTGACCACCTTCGCACTGCTGGCAGCATCGATGTCGACGCTGATGCCACGCTTGTCCTTCACCTGCAAACGTCCGCTGCCACCGGTCACGACGAGCTTGTCGCGAATGCCGAGCGTGTCGGACGACGCCGTGGGATATGTGCCCTGCTCTACTACCTGGTCGGCAAAGACCGAGTTGTCCTGGAAGTGATAGCGTATGAAGGCATTGATCTCCTCGACCATGGCAAGGACGAGGTTGCGTGCATCCTGCACTTCCTGTGTCACGGTGCCTGCTGCCTTCTGCTCCTCAAGCAGCTCGGCATACTGGTCGTATATGGCCTTTACCTGGCTCCAGCGTGGCAGACCGCGGTCGTAGGCCTCCTGCATAGCCGTGTTGTCGGGTGCATAGACCGTGTAGTTATAGGTGTTGAAGTAGTTCACGTTGTCGGTCAGGCCGCCCTTGCCTACAAAGGTGTGGTAGGCTTCCATGCGCTGCTTGCCAGTAATCTGGTTCTTCTCCGTGAGCTTGTCGCTTGCAAAGGCCATGAAGTCGTCCATCTCGAACTCGTTGCACAGGGCAAGGAACTCGCTGAACTGGGGCGACTGCAACACACTGAAGACCGACTGCTGCGGTGCCTGGATAACGTGGTCGATGGCGTAGGACACGCCATTGCTCTGGTTGTAGACATAGGTGACCTCAGACTTTGGTGCAACGCCTTCAATCTGGGCACCGCTCATCACGGCGTCGCCCTTGCGCAGGCTGTCGGCAGCGAGGTCTATCTTGATGGCACCGCCATGCTTGGTCTTGTAGTAGCGATTGCCGTTCTGTCCGAGCCACTCGTTGTCGCCCAGCACCACGGTATGGTAGTTCAGGATGTCGGTGAGCTGCGAACGGAAGTTGGTGGTGCTGACCATTCCGATGGAGTCACCCACGGTATGTGTGACCGGGTCGTAGTCCCATGCCGAGCACATCACGTAGGGCGAACGCGCAGAGTAGTAGAACTTCAGTGCGCGCGGCTTCTCGCCAGGAAGGAGATAAGTCGGGTCGATGTAGTATTTGGCAAAGGCATCGTCGGTGGGAATGAACATGGCGTAGTTGGCGCTCATGGCCAGCAGATAGGCGTAGTAGTTCAGTCCGAGCGAGAGTGCCGTTCCGTTCTTACCATCGCGCACTGCCTCGTTCATCACGTGCATGTTGCTGTTGAGTGTCATCGGTGCCGAGACGGCGATGAGCGACGGCGGTGCAAACATCTTGTTGAGCATGTAGACCACGCCGTTGTTGGCAATCTTCACATCGAAGGTGCCGTCGGTGTTCTTGTTGATGACGTCGAGTGTCAGTCCCATGGGGTCGCTGGCCTCATCCATTACATGTCCGAACTTCGAGGGCACAGTGCTCACGAACGAACGTTTCATCAGGTTGGAGAGCAGCTGCTGTACGTTCTCCAGCGGAATGGAGTCGATGTTCTCTGTAATGTGGGCCAGGTCGTTGGGGGCGTCGGCACGCTTGAACTGGTTGATGAGGAACTCGCCCTCGCCACCCGGCAGGAAGTAGTCCTGCAGTGCCTGGTCTGTAGGCACGAACATGGCAGCAATGTCCTTGCTGGCGTTGTCGCCAGTGCCGTTGTTATAGGCGTTCCATCCCGGGTCGTATGGCAGCACGTGCTTGGCATCGGCGCCGTTGGGATCTATCAGCAACGAGCTGCCCTGCGACCGGTCGCTCATGTAGCGCAGCTGATAGACAGCATCGAGTGTGGGCAGTCCCAGCCCCACGGCATAGTCGTTGTAGTTGTTCTTGGTGGCCACGTCCTCGTAGGGAGCGCAGAAGCGGTCGAGCATACGGCTGAACAGCGAGCTCTCGCCGCTGGTGCGTATCAGCTCTGCCATGTTTCCGGGAGGCACAAGCACGTCCTCCATCTGGTGTATGTAGCCGTTCTTGCAGGTAACGTCGCTGTTGATAATCTTGTTGCGGAAGACGTAGGCCGTAGGGTTCTTGGCGTCGAACTTGGTGCCCGTGAGCACCTCGAAGTCGCTATACTCGCCCTCAGCGGCCGTGGTGGTGATGCTGTTGGTGGTGAGCTGCTGCTCGGTGAAGTGCACCATCATGGGCCTGGTGGCATCCATCACGATGTTGATGCCCTCGTCGTAATACTTCTCCCAGTAGGGATTGTTGGCAGGCATGTTGTCCTTGCCCCTGAGGAATGTGATGGTGTCAATGACATTGGCTGTGGTAGTGTGCTTCAGCGACTGGCCCTGTGTCACAGCCGTGGCGCCGTCGCTGATGTTCGACAACATCTCCACGAGGATGGCATTGTCGAGCATCGACGAGTAGAGCAGCTGTCGCTTCATGGCACTTGTCAGCTGTTCGTAGGATGTCACGCCCCACGGGTTGTCGGCAAAGAATCGGGCAAATGCCTCGTCGTTGGCAGGGAACACGGTCTTCGATCCGGTCTTAGCCAACGTCTCGGCGTAGCCCAAGTCGTCGATGAGCCGCACGTAGTTGTTGAAAGTTCCCGTAAGTGCCGACTGTCCCGACGCTGCCTGCAGGCTTCTGGGGTTCTTCAGCGCGTCGTAGATGCTTCCGCCCAGCCACTCGGGATAGTTGCCCTCGTCGTCCAGGTCGTAGTCATCGGAACATGCGTTGAAGCTCCCACAGGCCGAAGCCAGACAGACCGCCACGGCAGTCGTCCTTAGCATTTCAGTAAAGCGGTAGTTCATACGTAGTTATAGTTTTGTTATTTAGTTATTGTTTTATCGGTATATGCTGAGCAGCCGCCCACAGTCCACGCGCGTGCGTATATATAAATAAGGTGGCTGTCGTCGATGTCGCTTTCATAGTGGGGGTTGGTTAGCCTTTACCCCATTGAGTCCCTCCGTTTGGTGTCGGGCCGGAGGCATGCCCCTTGATTGCTTTTTGTTAGAGAGTCCCGTGCTCCTGCTTCTTGTCAGGAGCACGGGACCTTATAGAGTGATGGTTTTACTTCACGAGCACCTTGTGTGCCTTGCCATTGCTCACCACGATGTTCAGGCCGCGCTGCATCTGCTGCACCCTTGTGCCTGCGAGCGTGTAGATGCCGTCGGCAACCTTGGTGGCAGCGGTGACGGTCTCAATACCCTCGGCGATGGGGCCGCCCCAGCCGGTGTTGTCGCGCTTCTCGGTGAGTGTGAGTGTCCATCCGCCCACGCTGTACCAGTTGCCGGCGAACACCTTCTCAGTGGCCGAAGCCTCGGTGCCGGTCATGGTGCCGATGAGCAACTGGTGGTTGGTCACCTCGATGCCCTTGAACTCCTGATGCTGGAATCCGCGTCCGGCGCCGTTGTTGGCGTTATAGATGGCATACTGCAGTGCATAGTCGGGATCGTCCTCCGACATGCCGCCCTCTACGGCAGCCTTTGCAGCCTCCCACAGCGGGCCGTACTTGTCGCTGGCAATCTCTTCCTCGCCAGTCTCTTCATTGAGGAAGTAGTTCAGCGGAATCTCCACGAAGGTGGTGTCGGCAGCAGCAGCATAGAACACGTATGCGCCCTCGGCCGGTGTGCGTGTGTAGGCAGCCAGCGTGTAGACGCCGTTGGGCAGATCCTTCACAAGCTGCGAAACCTTATAGTCGGCCAGGCCACTGCCATTCCACGAGTCAAAGTAGCGTGTATCGGAGCCGTCGAGCCACTGTCCGGTCTTCGAGGGGTTAGCATCGCCGGTACCCTCCTCCAGCTCCCAGCCAGTCATCGACTCGGCGTTCGGGTTGATGATGAAGGCGGTATAGTCGGTAGCGTCGGCGCTGTCGACAATGTTCTGCTTGTTCACCAGAGCGGCAGCCTCCTGCAGCTTGGCCACGTATGCGTTCACGGTCTCAGCGTCCTTCATCTCGCTCACGAGGGCAGCCTTCTGTGTGGCCATGATGCCCTCCAGGTAGTTCTTGCCCGTCTCCATGGCGTCAGCAGCCACCTTGGCGGCGTTGTTATAGGCAGGTGCGTAGGTGTTCACATAGTTCTTCAGCAGCTCCACCTTAGGCTCCAGGTCCTTATAGGTAGCGGTGTCGCACACCATCCAGTCGGCCACCCAGTTGAAGCCGAAGCGCACGATGTCGGTAGCCTCCTCATAGCCCTCGCCTGCAAGCTGAGCCTGCACGGTGGGCAGTGTCTTGCCTTCCATCATGTACTCGTCGTACTTGGCCTCGCTGGCCTCTGCCTCAGTCTGTGCCACAGACAGTATGGCGAGAGCCACATACATATCGGGCTCGGCCTTAGCCTTTGCGATAGAGTCCTGATAGGCCTTGCGGTCGGCAGCGAAGTGCATCTTGGCAGCAAACTCGTCGGCAGCCTCAATCTTGGCGGCCACGGCCTTCTGCACGGCGTCGCCGTCGGCCTGTCCGAGGTAGTAGAGCTTGAAGTTGGTGGCGAGGAACCAGCCGGCTGCGGCTTCGCCCGTGCCAGTACCCTCAGCGCCGATGGTCAGCTTACCGTCGACCACGAGCACCTTCTCGGTGGTGGTGAGTGTCTCCCACTCGCCAGCTGCGCCGTCAATCCATCCGTCGTGCGTCAGGCTGGGCGAGATAGCGCTGCCAGCAGTGCTACGTGCGAAGGTGTGCTGGTTGGTGCAGTAGCCGGCCTGTGTGATGAGGTCGCCCGACACGGTATAGTAGCCGTTAGGCAGGTCGGTGAGGTCCTGAGCCACACCGATGGTGGTGGTGAAGTTGTTGTTCCATGCGTTCCAGCAGCTGCGGCCCTGCTGGAAGTTCAGGCGCTGGTCGCCGCCAGTGGCACCACTGATATACCAGCCGTCGCTGTTCAGGTCGGCATTGGTACCCTGTCCGCTGCCCACGGTGTACTCGTTGGCATAGACCCACTCGCCGTCCTGCAGTGTAGGCTCGGCAGTAGCGGTGATGAACCAGGGCGAGCTTATGAGGAAGGTGTAGTCGGCAGGACTCTCTTCGCTGGCCTCCTGCGAGAAGTTGTACTGCTTGATGGCCTCCTGTGCCAGAGCGGCAGCACCCAGAATCTGATCAGCAGTGCCGTTATTGCGCAGGTCGTTGATGTTCTCATAGGCGTCCATCAGGTCGTCAAGACCGGGATAACGGGTTGTCTCGAAGAGTCTGCCCATCTTCTCCAGCAGAGCATCGAGGGCAGGCACAGCTTCGATAGCAGCAACAAACTGTGCGTAGGCTGCCTCAGCGTCTTTAAGGGCCTTCTCCATGACGTCTACATCAAGACCGATGACACCGTCAATCTCGTCGATACGGTCGTTCATCTCTGTCACCAGTCCCTCCAGACCCAGCGTAGTGGCCTGCTCCTGCAGCAGCTGAATCTCGCCAATCATGCTGGTCAGGTCGGCTTCGAGAATCTGAGAAGGGTCAGCCTCACCAACCTTGTAGAGCTTGATGCCGTCAATCCAGATGAAGGGGTTAGAGCCTGAGCCACCGCTCGACTGGAAACCAAACTGGATCGTGAACTCCGACGTCGGTGTGAACTCGATGCTGTGCTTGGTCCACTCCTGTGCGTTGAAGCCGTCGTTGTCCTCGAACACTTCCTTGCGGCAGGTCACCTTACACAGGTTCTTCACGCCAGTGTTGCTCTGGCTGGCCACGAAGTTGGCGTTCTTCACCCAGTAGTCCAGGCGGTAGACGGCGCAAGGAAGTTCCACCACCTGCGAGTAAGTGGCCCATCCACCCCAACCTGCACGCAGGTAGAGGGCAGCCTTGTTGTCGTCGCCGCTATCCTCATCGGGTTTGTCGGGGATAGACAGGCAGGTGTCACCATTGTCCGCAATAGGTATGGCCGTTGCGCCAAGTCCATAAGGCACCGTGCCGAAGTACACCCACTCAGGGGTCTGCATGTTGCCAGAGGCCACCGTCCATCCCTGCACACGGCCGAGGAATCCGTTCCATGCCGAGGTCGAGGGGATGCCGTCCTTACGGGTCTGCGTGCCCAAGCTGTGGGCATACACCGTGCTGTCGGCTGCCATCCAGCCCTGGCTGCGGCCTCCCGAATAGCTGATGTCGTTCTTCACAATAGGCTTAGTCTCGCCGTTGACACCCCAAGTGATGTCCTCGTCGAAACCCGGATTCTGGATGTAGCTTGTCACATCCTCTTCCTGAGCCAGCAATGGCGTGGCCATCATGGCTCCAAAAGCAAAAAGTAGAAGTTTCTTCATGTGGTTTAAAGTTAGTAAATAATAATTGTTGTGTAGTAGCTATTGGTTTTGACGCCGTTTGGGGGCACAGCATGCACCTTCCGCACGACGCTACAAAATTACGAAAAAAGTTGCAACCGACAAAACATATCGCCGAAAAAAATACCATGCGCCGCTCATTTTTTCCTCTCTGTGAGGCTGTGCACGTCGGTCTGCACCTTGCGCACTGACACCCTGTTTTTGCCCGCAAACGGACGTTCGAGATAAATAATAAGGCTCAACTTTCTGAAGTCTCTATGTATTTACGATTTGACGATTTACGATTTACTAT
>ERZ842401.2857-NODE-2857-length-22316-cov-12.089304_pt1 | contig 22316 bp, 19 predicted proteins | sample MGYA00521270_ERZ842401 | MGnify/ENA primary metagenome ERZ842401 (study PRJEB31892, sample SAMEA3878208) | bioreactor metagenome | biome: Moose rumen | place: Sweden | collected 2011-10 | study: EMG produced TPA metagenomics assembly of the PRJEB12797 data set...
TAAACTCATCGATAATGATGACTAACCGTTCCTTCAATTCTTTATCCTTAAAAAATGAATATATATCGCTCCATTTTTCAAACGAATCTATAAAATCACTGACTTTTAGAACACGCTTTAACTCTTCACAGAAATTTTGAACATTTGTCTTTTCAGAAGATTTATCCCCTGTAAAGAAAATAGTATTTTCAGAATGAAGTTTTGCAAAATGAGCTAAAAGATATGATTTTCCAACTCGCCGCCTGCCATGCATAATCAGCATTTCAAACGTATCAGAATTATACAGAGAATCCAATAAAGAAAGCTCTCTTTTTCTGCCGATAAAAAACTCTTTTGAAGAACTCATTATTTACTCCAAAGTTATTTACTTCAGAGTAAATTGTAATTGATTCAACTCAATAAATCAACTACTCCCTTCCCTAAAAAATAGAAATGTCAAAGAACAGCGGTTTTAGCAACCTTATAAAAGCAGCCCATAGGCTGCGTTATATAAAATCAATTTTCCAATCGATTTTTCCTAAAAACAAATAACCATAAAAAGCGCATTTTTAAAAACAATTTAAATCGAGTTTTCAAGGTTAATCCCGATTTATCACATTTTTCCAGCAAAACTTTTGCGTTTCGCCCTATATCTGCACAATTTATTTTCTTATATTTTTTAGTATTAAGAGTTACATAAAAATTGAGCATTTGCAGAATTGCAAGGTCATAAAGCACTGGCTCAGCTTTGAAAAAAGCAATTCGCTCTGAATATGCCTCAAAACTGTCTACGGCACGTTTTTTGGAAAAATTCGACATTATCGAGCCTTCTCGCTGGCGATACAAGTACAGCATATCGCTTGAAAAAACAATTTTTTCCGCACGGTATATGAGTTTGTATGTTACAAATTCATCTTCATGAAACCTGCCTTTCGGATACACAATGCCGTCAAAAAGGGTTTTGTGGTATATTTTTCCCCATGCCGTCATCCAGCAATCTATGTGCATAAACTCTGTCAAAGAAAGCCGCTGCGCACTTTGAAACTCTGCTTTTGAGAAGTCTAATTCTGTATCATTTGAAAAACGCCGAAAGCCGCATGTACTTAATTTCAAATTTGAATCTGCCAGTATCGGTTCCATTAGACTTTCTATCATCTGCGGGTGCACAACATCGTCGCTGTCAACGAAAGCCCAATATTCACCATACGCGATTTTCATTCCTGCGTTGCGCGCGTCGCTCAATCCGCCGTTTTCTTTGTGAATCACGCGCACGCGACAGTCCTTTGCCGCGTATTCGTCGCAAATCGCAGAGCAGCCGTCAGGCGAACCGTCGTCAACTAAAATCACCTCGATATTCGCGTAGGTCTGTGCAAGCACGGAATCCACGCACTCGTGCAGATACTGCTCCACCTTGTACACAGGGATAATCACCGAAACAAGCGGCATTTTCTTTGCGTTATCGCTCATTCTGCGCCCCCGTTTTGTGAAAGACTGTGCTCCAACTCCGCAAAAAGCGGCGCAAATTCTGCGCTGAAATTCTTACGCTTTCCGCGCAGCAGGTCGAAGTCAATCGCGCTTTCGTCGAAGGCGGCGCAATAGCGGATATACTCCGCGTCCGTAATCCACTTGTACACGCCCGAAACCTTGCGACTGATGTTGTCGAACACATAGCACGGCGTTTCGGTGATGTAGGCGAACAACATTGCGTGCAGGCGGTCGGCAATCACAAGGCGCGCCGCCCTTATCTTTGCCAAAAGCGCATATACTTCCTTTTTGCGCATACAGCGCGGTACATTGTGCGGAAGCACCGTGTCAATCTCCTCGTACTCAAAGCCCGACTGCCGTATTCGCTGCACAAGGCGCGATTTTTGCTCGTCGCTGATAATTTTTTCCTTGTCGGTGCGGAAGCAAAGCAGGATTTTTCCGTTCGGCGACAATTTCGGCACGGCGCGAGTGTCCAAGCGGAACACGATGTCGGGCACAAGGCTGATTTTTACGCCCGTGCCAGAAAGCAGATTTTTGACCAATTCATACGAATTGCGTTCGCGCAAAAAGACGCTTAAATCCTTGCAATTTCCGTAAATGCATTTTGTCCTCTCAATCCGTGCGCTGTCATTTTCATAAAAGAAAACAGATTGCGGAGCGATGACGATTTTGTTGCTTTTGAATTTTTCAAGAACCGACAAAACCATATCGTCCTCCGCAGTCCACAGCGACCCCAAAAATCCGCCGCCGCAAATGCAAATCGTGTCTGATTTCCTTATGCGCGCATTAAGAACACGCGGAAATTTCCTATACACAGCACCAGTAATTTCAACATAGCGGACACCGTTCTGCCTAAAATAATCGCACAAGGCAAGCGCAATCGCGTGGTCGCCTAGATTTCCGTGCAACGGTGTGCCGATGAGAACAACACGGCGCGCGGCGCGGACAAAAAGCAATGCGAGAAACGATTTTATGAACTCAAGAACAAAAAGAAACTTGTATTTCATAAAAATGCCTTAATGTTTGAGCGAGAAAAATCGGTGCAGGAGCGTTTTCAATACACGCAAATCCGTGTCGGTTCTGATGACGGAGCACAATTTTCTCAGCGCCGAGTATTCCGCGTTCGACTCTGATGCCCGCGTGGAAAACACGTGCTGAAACGACGGCTTGAGCCAATGACTGCCGTCCTGCAGCACTCTATCGCGCTCCTCGGCATACGTCGGGACGCGAATTCTTGGATTGCGCTCGGCAAAGCGCATTATTGGAATGCAGCCGAGCGCAATCCAAGAATGTCCGTTATAGCAGTGGGGCAACTTGCAGTGCCCCACTGCATCAAAATGTATTTTTTTGTCAGTATAGATATTCCCGAGCCTGCGCCCGCAGTTGCACGGGGTGTACACGCCAGAATTTATGTTTATATACAGCGAGTATTCGCCTGCATAGCAGAATTCTTTCCGCTTGCGATAAAAAATATTCGACTTGAAATCAAAAAGCGCACTGTCGAACACCGACCACGCCTTTTTATAGTCTTCCCAGCCGAGTTTTGAAAGATGATTTATGCCGCCTGTCCTGTCATCGCGGGCAATCGTAATGTGCGGCAGCGCGCCGAGATGTTTCATACAGACATCTTTTATCTCGCCGATTCTGTCCAGAAGTTCGTCGTTCGGCGTGAGTTCAACGGTAAGAGAGCAGCCTGCTTTGTGCATCATATTCACGTTTGCAAAATATTTTTCGAGAATGTTCTGTCGCAAAAGTTCAAGATAATGAAAAGAAAACTTGAAAAACAAATGCGCTTTTTCTTCGTCGCTGAACGTGTCGCGCACTTCTTCAAAGCGGTTCGTCATACTCCCGTTCGTTACAATCATCACATAATGCCCTTCGGCAATCAGCGCGCGCACCGTCGGAAGCACGTCGGGCGACAGCAGCGTTTCGCCGCCAGCGCACAGATTTATGACACACGCGCCGCCGAGCCGCTCCTTAGAGAACGCGCTGCGGATTTCCTCTGGCGTGTGCTTCATTTTGTACAGTTGCTTGCCGAATCGCTCCGTCAGCGCGATATAGCAGTAATGACAGCGGAAATTGCACGTTTCCGTGTCGATGTATACGTCCAAATATCGTTTTATCGTTTCACTCATAAAAATCCCCTGCATTTATCGCGAATTTCAGATTTTCCTTTTTCGCATACGCACATACTTTTTCAAGATGAGAAAATATCATCTGCCGTTTTATCAAAGCCCAAGCCCATAAAATCACATTTCGCCGCGGGCGCACTTGCAAAAGCCATTCGTGCGTAAAAAACACGATTTCGCGCTCGTCCTTGTTTTGCGCAAAAAGCCGCTTGAACTGAAACGGATTGTCAAGGCGGAAATCCGTCTTGTAAAAATGAATTGCCGTTTCCGTGTCAAAAATCTTTTCGCTTTCCAGCAGTTCCCGCTTCTGTGCCGCGCTCAAGAAATACGACGGACGGGAATCAGAATCCGCCGTAAGAAGTGCTTTATACCCGCTCACTTCGTCTTTTTCGCCCTTGTAATAGTGAAGCCTCGCCGTGTCAGAAATGCAGTCGGGAGAGCCTGTAATCTTCAACAATGTTTTCATTGTTTTATAGTACCCCCCCCCGTGTTATCAAAGACGACAGTGCCGTTGTAAGCGTGGTAGGCAAATTTCAGCCATTGTGAATTGCGCATAAAATCAGGAGCGAATTTCTCCGTGCAATCGGCAATGCAAAATCCGCCATAATCATAAAAGACGTACATCGTAATTTTTAAGCCGTATTTATCGTGCAGTTTTTTCAGGCGATTCAACAGCGGCTCGTCGAATGCAGAATTGTATTTTTCTTCATTTTTTGTAAGATTTTGAAAAACAATAATTGCATCGTCGATAGAAAAATGCACAATCCTTTGATTTTCCGAGAAAACCGGAAAAAGCAGACCGAGAAGCAAAAAAGTGCCGCAAAGAGAACGAATCAAAGCCGATTTCATCAAATCCGCTCCTTGATTTTCGCCAGCGCAAACACAAACTCTTCTCTTCTCAAGCCGAAAACTAGCAAAATCAGCGCAGAAATCGCGTATTCAATAAAAATATTTGCGATAAAAAATCCCGTGCGCAAAAAATGGGAAAAACAAAACAGACACAGCAAAACAAAAGCCGTGCAAAGCAGTATTCGGGCAAAATTGCGGACGACAAACGGCTCTGTCAATTTGAACGATAAAATCTTTCTCATAAATCCTAACCGCAAAATCAGCGCAAGCACAGAAATCGTAATCGCCGCATAAAACGCAGAAGTCGCAGCAAAACCGAGTTTGAAAAGCACGAGTGCGACAGGAAAATTTAGAAGCAACAGCGTTCCGACGACCGCCTGATACGCCTTGATTTTTCCCGAAGCCTGAATTGCCGAGCCGAGCGTATGCGAAACGGAATTGACGAGCGCGTCTATAAGCGTGAGCTGTGTGAAAAGCACAGTGTGCATAGGCGGCTCTTTCAGCCACAAAGCGAGGACGGTTTTCATTTCAAAAATAAGCGGAATCGAAATCCAAAGCAAAAGCAGATAGACAAAACGCATTGTCTTAAAAGCGAACGAAAGCATTTCATTTTTCTTGCCTGCCGCATACATTTTTATAATCTGCGGATTGAGTGCAACGCTGAAATTGGACGAAAAACTCGTTACCGCAGAATTTACCTGCATTGCAACACTTCTTGCCGCATTAACAATGATGCCGAAATGCAGATTGAGCGCAACATTAACCAGTTGGTTTTTCGCCACGCCGACCGCCGCGCCAAACAGATTCCACCCGCTGTAGCTCACTATTTCACGGGAAAGCACGCCGTCTTTCACAAACCGCACGCGACATTCTTCGTAACAGCGGCGGCAATAAAACCGATAGATTCCCGTATTTATGAACGCAACAAAAGCGAGCAAAATCCCGTACAAAACCAACTTGTCATACGGCAGCACGCGAAGCAGAAACACAATGCCGAGTTTCAACGCAACTTCAACAATGCTGACATACGCATATACGTTCATATTTTCGTGCGCAATGATACACGCCATATACGGAGTTGTAATCAGCGTAAGCAAAAATGACACAATCGCCGCTTGAAAAATCCAATTCGCCGCCGAAAGCCGCTCTGTAGGTATCACGAGCCTATGATTCACGAACCACACCCCGACCGATTCTGCTAAAATCACAATAACAAGCGCAAGCAAAACATAAATCTGAAATGTAACCGAAAATGTCGTTTTAAGATGTTCTGTGTTCCCTTTTCCGAGGTCATAAGAAAAATATCGCTGGCTTGCCGTTGCCATTGCACCAGACAGAAAACTGAACATGGTAACCACACCCGCCACCACGTTGTAAATGCCGTAATCCTCCGCACCCAGCACATTCAGCACCACGCGCACGGTATACAGCGACACCAGCATGATGAGTATCTGGCGGAAATAGAGCATAAGTGTATTTCGGGCTATTCTTCGATTATCGCTCATGCCTCTATCCTCTCCCAGCCCAAGCTTTCTTCTGCAATTAACTCGCTATCTGCGTCGTAGATGATTTCAAACTCAATCCCAACCTTCTCCGCCACAGCCGCATAATGCGCAATTACCGATGTCCTGATTTCGTCAGTGCCCAAAACAAAGCAGTCGTCTTTTATGCAATCCTGCGACAAAGCACATATATAGAGAAAAATTTTTACAGCACAGCCGCTTTCGACATTGCTTGTATGCTCAATGCAGTTGTTCAGCGCGTATTCTAAAAGCAGCTCATTCACGCCGTTCGGGAAAATCGTAATCTCATTTTCCGCCCAACCGTCTGCAAGGAGCTTTTCGTGCATTAGAGAAATCTTTGTCTGCTCATAATCTTCTTTTGCGCTGCCGCAAAGAATCGCATACCGCTTCATAATTCAGCGATACTATACTGTAAAAAAAAAAACAGTCAATACTTTTTTGTTCATTTCTTGAATATTATTCTTCCGCTTCACACGGCTCATTTAGTATAAAATCACCGTGATAAAAATCATCATTGCCCTTACGCACTATTTCGTTTTGAAACTGTACATAAATCGTCACGAATTTAGTACGATAGACGTGATGAATTTAGTACGTACGACGTCATGCCAAACGTACGATAGACATGACACCAAACGTACAGTAGACGTGACGAATTTCGTACTATTTCGGGAAGAGTAGCTTTACTGTATGTATTATCACGATAGATTGCTTTTACACAAACAAAAACGCCTGCTCTCAAAAATGGAGAACAGGCTTTTTAGTATTCGTTTGAAAAGAGGCTGCGCCTCCCTCATTTCACGAATTCTTTATAGAGCTTTCACTGTGCATAGATTGTTCTAATGCACGAAATATCGGTTCTGTAAAGTGTATTCCTACAAGTTTCTTTAGTTCTCCTAACGCCACATCAATATCAAGAGCTTTTCGGTATGGGCGGTCAGAGGTGAGTGCATCAAAAATATCCGCACAACTAATAATCATCGCTTCTTCTGGATACTCCCCTGCTTTCTTCTTGTAATAGCCCGTGCCTGCCAATGTTTCGTGATGATAGCGCACAAACGTCCTGATTTTTTCAAAAAACGGATTATTTTCAAGTATTCTATAGCCTATTTCGGTATGTCCCTTTATCGTGGTGTATTCTTCGTCGGTAAGTTTGCCGTCTTTGTTGATAATTGCGTCGGTAATGCCGATTTTTCCAATATCGTGCAACATTGCGCCATATTTCAAATCGTGCAACTTCTCTTCATCATAGCCCAAAATATGTGCGATATTCATCGAATACTTTGCCACCCTAGACGAATGTCCTTCAGTGTATGCGTCTTTAGCTTCGAGTGCGCTTGCAAGCGATTTTACAACATTGAAATTGCTTTCTTCAAGTTGCATTAACAGCTCTCTGTTAGAGATTTCGCTCGCAATAAGAGAAGCAGCTATTTCCATCATATAGCGATGTTCTGCGCCAAAAGGTGTTTTCGCTTCTCGGCTGAGGGTAAGAACGCCGAAAAGCTCTTTTCGAGTGCCGAACGGAACAGAGATAAACGAGCCTTTTATAAATGCTTCGTCCGCCATAATTGCATACGTCGGGTGATTTTCGCGCTCTGGCACAATGATTATTTTTCCCCGTTCCGCAGCTTGCCCCGAAATACCGCGCCCAATATGCACAGACGGCACTTTGCTTTTTATTCCATAAGTATCCACAGGAATCAAAAGCCCCGTTTCTTCCTCAAAAGCATAGCACACCGCACAAGAAAATGCGATTTGAGACGATAAGTCTTTTAACAGCGAGCTATATATTTCGTCAAGCGAATGATGTACTTTTAGTGTTTGCGGAAAAGACGACAAGCGCAAAAGCTGCCGTTGTTGTCTGTCTGCCACCGAAGCAGCATATAGATTTGTCTTCAATCGCTCTTCAATCGAAATCAATATATCTTTTTGCTTTTCTGTAAGAGAAAATTGCCCTCCGCTATCCGCCTCACACACAAGGATAAACGCCAACAGCTCAAATCGATGTACCACAGGCACAATAAACTTACCTCTATATATCGAAGATAAAAACTGCTCTATAAGAGGGTCATCAATTTGAAAATCGCTAAACACCTTTTCTAAACTCATAATGCTGTCGGTCATAGACAAACAGCCTATAAAAATAGAGTCATCAGGAATAGACGTTATTCCCTCTCGGTCAATTTCTCTGTACTCGTGAAATTCTGTTTCGTGAAAAAAAACGTGTGCTTCACAGCTAGGAATACTCTGCTCTACATACGCGATAACGCTTTGAATAAGTCCTGTAGCCGTTTCCCAATTATCCAATGCATCTAAACTAAACTTTTTATTTATGTCAAACAAGACATCGTTTCCAATTTCTACATTCATATTGATAACACTTCTTGTAATTGCAATTCTACTATGAAAACGGTCTACAGCGAGCTATAACACAAACTCCATTATAGATTCTTTCGTTTTCATTCCAATCTTATCGTAAAATGCACGGGCTGAATCATTACCTTCCCACACAGCAAGCGTAATTTCATAACAGCCCAGCTTTTTCGCTTCTTCTTTTACTTTTTCAAAAAGCTGTTTCCCTAGCTTCATTCCACGAGCCGCTTCATCTACACACAAATCATCAATATACATTGATTTGAATTGCACCATATTCGTCGTAAACGGGTTTTCTTTTAGCTCACAAAACGCATAGCCTAGCACTCTATCGTTTTCATCAGCCGCAACATAAATCGGCTTTTTTTCGTCTGTAAGCATACAAGAAAGCTCTTCGACAGTATATTTCGTCGTACCGCTTATAAAAATGTCAGGGCGAATCTTTGCGTGGATTTCTAGCACCTGCGCCAATAGCTCAATCAATCTCGGAATATCTTTTTCACACGCTCTTCGTATCATACTTTTTCCAAAATCTTATCGCACTTCAAATCGGCTATCTTTTATAAACTTCTCCAAGCTATCACGCCATTGCGGAAGTTTTATGCCAAGCTCTTTTTGAATTTTCGCCTTGCTCATCACTGAATACAGCGGTCGCTTTGCCTTTGTCGGATACTCTTCTGTAGAGCAAGGATTTACAGAGCAATCTTGAGAAATGCGCTTGTACTTTTTGCCGCATTTATAAATCTCTGCCGCAAACTCATACCAAGAAGTCTCTCCCTCATCGCTTATGTGATATATGCCATACGGCAATGCGGCGTGATGTCCAAAGAGCTTATGAGCATTTTCCGCGCCCATAATAATCGACAAAATAGCGTTTGCAAGCGTCGTGCAGTTAGTAGGTGTTCCCCTTTGGTCAGATACTACTTTGATTTCATTTTTTTCGTTCATCAGCCTTGTCATAGTATACACAAAGTTTTTTCCACAAAAGCCATAGAGCCAAGAAGTGCGCAAAATGTAATACTGCGTCATCTCTTTTTGCACAGCCTTTTCACCCTCAGCCTTTGTTACTGCGTACACCCCGATAGGACTTGTCGGCATATCTTCTGTATACGGCGTTGAGCCATTACCGTCAAAAACATAATCTGTCGAAATATGAATCAGCTTTGAATTTGTCTGACGAGCAACGCGAGCTATGTTTCTAGCTCCTATTTCATTTATGTTTTTCGCTTTTTCCGCCTCGTCTTCTGCCTTGTCCACTGCCGTATACGCCGCACAATTTATTATCCAAGTAAACTTATTCGAGCTTGTAATGCCAGAAGGCTTTATGCTATGAGCTTGTGTAAAGCTTAATAAAGAATCAAAATTAGTTATATCAACTTCTGAGCCTGTTCCCACAAAGTCAATATTATTCTTTTTTAGCACTGTCGCAATTTCGCTTCCTAACATTCCAGTGCTTCCAATAAGCCAAATCATATTTTAATAACTCCTAAAAATGTATAATATTGCAAAACGAGAGATTTTGCAATATTACCGCTTTATTTAGTTTTTGCATTATACAGGCTTTTATGCGTTGTAAAAAGCACTCAAGCGAGGACGCAAACATTTTAACATATAGCAAAGGTCTGAAGAATACGCATCTTTATCCGTTTCTATTGCATTATACGCCGCGTCAAATCCTCTTGCAAGAAACTCCTTTGAAAACTGTATCGACAAAGAACACATTTGCGCAAAAATCGAAATAGAATCGCCAAACAGTGCGCGCGGGTATCCCTTTCCGTCATATCGCTCGTGATGTTGAGAGCAGATGTCGCCGCATACTTTCGTAAAGAACGAAACCGACGGAGATGTATTTAATCTAACAAAAGCCGCGCCTGCAAGAGTATGCGTATAAAAAGGACTTCTTGCTTTTTCAGTAAGCCCTGCAACTTCCTTTTCATTGTGCGATACCACCATTTTTCCTATATCGTACAAATATGCCGCATCGCATACAACTCTAACGAGGTCAGGCGATAATTTTTTTTCAGGATTATCAAGAGAATACTGCTCCAGCATAAAATGCATTAACTCTCTTACCTTTTTATACAGCGTCGTGTCTATTCCGTTATCTTTGAGATAGCTGGTGTAAAGGAGCGTTAAGCGGTCAACGTAATTATCGATTTCGTCAAGGCTCTTTTCGCTGACATTTGTATCAAGCTCATCTTTTGAAAACACTTCTCCAGCTTGCTTCTTGCCAAAGAAAAGCTGATTTACTTTATCCAAAACGACTTTCTTATCAAACGGCTTTTTGATAAACGCAGTAACTCCATAGGTCGCCGCCCTTATGATATTGTCTTTAAGAGCGTCTGCGCTAATCATTATGATAGGAAATCCGTGCAGACCTAATCGCTGCATATTATCCAGCACAGAAAAACCGTCCATCACAGGCATATAAATATCCAAAAGCATACCGTCAATTTTTGTTTCTGAATGGGTTTTGAATATTTCAACAGCCTTGCTTCCGCTTCCTACATCGATAACGTTAAATTCTGCAAGAAGTATGTTTTTCAATATCTCTCTATCAATCTCAGAATCATCAACGATGAGCAAAGTTTTCTTTTTGTTATCAGCCATGATTTCCCCCTTTTCAACCATTCTTAACACCTCTATCATCTATTATTTTAACGGCATTTATCTCTATTTTCTACATTTCGCGTATTCTTTTTCTTTTATTTTTCTGCTAGAATGAAACGTATGGCAGAGATTTTAAACGTTACTTCAGCTATGGAAATGGTAGATAATGACGACGAGCTTTATCTTTCTCTTTTAGATTCGTTTGTAAACGGCATCGAATACGACATAAATCACTTGCGAGAGCTAGAAAAGCAAGCAGATTTAATTCCTGCGGCTAAATATGTACATCTTTTAAAAGGCGCAAGTCTGCAAATAGGAGCAGAACGGCTTGGAGAGGTCGCAATGAAACTTGAAAACACTCTTCGCGGAAAAGAGAAAGGCGATATTGCCTCTCTTACTGATTCATTTATCACCGCGTATAATGCAACTTTAAACGCTATTAGTGAATATCAAAAGCATTCTTGAAGTTCTCTATAATTTGCTCATCGCTTATTTTTATCATTTCACGCGCTTTTGTTATCACTTTTTCAACATCGACAGGAGAGGAGGCTTCTTCTCCCTTTAATCTTTGATACGGTGAGTCTGTTTCAAACAAAAGCCGTGTTTTCTCTATTCCTTTCACGCACTCCGCCGCGCTCTTATCGCCTTTTAGCAGCGTCTTCCCTATACCGAAATACGCATTCACACCCCTCTTCAAAAAAGCCTTTGCTTCATTCGCCGAGCCCTCAAAGCCGTGAAAAACCACCGCTTTACACTGCTTTAACAGCGGAGCATAATAAAACATTCTCTGCAATGCCTTTCGTGAATGTATAACGACAGGAAGAGCTTTTTTTATTGCGAACTCTAACTGCAAAGCGAATATGTTTTCTTGTTCTGCGCTTTTGTCTTTTAGTTCCTTTGTATAAAAATCAAGCCCCACTTCCCCCACCGCCGCAGCCACAGGCTGTTTTGTAAGAGCCTCAGACTGTTTCTCCGATGGTTTTAGCAAGGTATCGAGAGTATCGAGGTTTAGTGCATTTAGATATAGCGGGTGTATGCCGAGAGCGCAAATAATGGTTATTCCTTTCTTTTCAAGCTCTTTCGCTCTTCTTTGTTGCCTCTCAAAATCTTCTAAATCTTGAGCGCAGGAGACAAGAAACCCGTTTGAGAAATTCTCGCAAATCTCTAAAATTTGACCTTCAGAAAGAAAGCCTAAATGAATATGTGAATCGCAAAGCATAAAAGTACTTATCTTTATGATGATTTCAGTCGAAAAATATTACAACAAGTATTTACTTACTTGAAGCATAGAACTGTATTCCTAAGGAGCAAACAATGGGAACTTATACATTAAAAAGCATTGGTAAATCCAAAGACTACATGACAATCGTGCGAGAAATGGAAGACGGCTACGTCGTTCGTATCGTTCGCGATGAAGACGGATACAACGATGTTACAACAGATTATATGAGCAAAGCTCTGTTTGACAGTTGTATCCGCACAGGGTATCTTACAAAAGTTGCTAGCGCATAACCTTTGTAAGTTCTAAAAGCGATTCATATCGCACATTTACATCTAAGACACTAGGGAGCCAGTTTATATTGACTCCCTTTTTTTGCATTCCGCGAAACCACGTTTCTTGTCGCTTTGCAAACTGTCCTATTGCTGTATTCAGCTTTGTAAACAACACTTCTTCACTTTCAATTTTGCCCTCTAAAAACTCGCTTACAAACCGATACTCAAGCCCCAGCTTTTCAAGCCGCTCATAGCTATAGCCGCACTTTTCGTGTAGGTTTCGCACTTCGTCTATCATTCCTTCTTCAAGGCGCGCTTTTAGCCTCTTTGCAATATTCGCCCTCAGCACTGCTCTTTCTAGCGTTGTACCGATTATCAAAGGCTTTACATCAGGTCGTTTCGGGTATGTCTTTCGCGCTTCTTTGCACTCATCGCTTTTCATAAACTCGGCGATTTCTATTGCTCTAATCACTCTTTCTCTCTGCAACAAATCGCTTTTGTTGTGCAATTTCGGTTTGAGCGACAAAAGCCACTCGTCAAGCTCTTCTAGGCTCATCGCTTCCGCCTTTGCCCTCAGCTCTTTATTTTCAGCCACTTCTATAAAGTCATAGCCCCGCACTATCGCGTCAATATACATTCCCGTGCCGCCCACGATGACAGGGAGGACATTTCTTTCCTGCATATCGGCAAAGACTTTATAAAAATCCCGTTGATACGAATACACATTGTATTCTCTATCGAGAGTAGCGACATCGATTAAATGATAGGGAACGTGAAAGCTGTTGCCGTCAGAAGATTTCACCTCGTAATCAGATAAATCCTTCCCACTGCCAATATCAAGCCCCTTATACACCTGTCGGCTATCGCTCGAAATGACCTCACCGCCCTTTTCGTACGCCAAGCGCACTCCTAAAGCTGTTTTTCCCACGGCGGTAGGTCCTAAGATGATAACGCAATTATATGTTTCTTCCATAGTGTTACTGTTTCAGATTGCAAACTATATCACTCTCGTGATTGCGCACTTTAAGTATTCGCTTCGAGTATATCCCAAAAGCACAGGGTGGTCTGCCCCAGCTCCCCTCTTTTCAAGAATCTGCACTCTTCTATGGCTGTCTGTTGCCGCGTGGGTAAGCATTGCATAGAAGTTATTTGCGTCAAAGAAATAAGAGCAAGAACAAGTGATAAGTATGCCCCCTTCTCTTAAAAGGCGCATTGCTCGCAAATTGATTTCTTTATAACCTGAGTATGCTTTTTGAATAGATTTCGCGCTCTTTGTAAACGCTGGCGGGTCAAGGATAATCACGTCGAACTTTTCGCCTTTTTCCTCATATTCTTTCAATAAATCGAACACATCAGCACAAACAGCCTTCATTCTGTCTTCAAAGCCATTGAGCGCAATGTTCTTTTTCACCAACTCCACTGCCTCGCTTGAAATGTCAACAGACGTAACCTCTTTTGCACCAGCCTTTGCCGCATTCAAGCCGAAAGCTCCCGTGTGCGTAAAGGTGTCGAGAACCTTTTTTCCGTGGCAATATGAAGCAGCTCTTTCGCGGTTGTTCTTTTGGTCAAGGAAGTAGCCTGTTTTCTGTCCGTGAGCAATATCAACTTCAAGGCGGATTCCGTTTTCTGTGATGATGATATTTTCTTCGCCTTTGCCATAAATCCAGCCTGTTCTTTCGCTCAAGCCCTCTTTATCTCTCACCCCTGCGTCATCTCGCTCATAAATGCCCGTCGGCTTTACGGTGTCTTTAAGTGCGCTCAAAATCTCTTCGCGGAAAACTTCGCACGCCAAAGCCAAGAACTGCACAACAAGATACACCTTGCCGCCCTCTTCTACATATCGCTCCACGATAAGACCAGGGATAAAGTCTGCTTCTGCAAAAACAAGGCGATAGCTGTCTTTTTCGCCGTAATTGAGCTGTCGGATATTATACGCGTCGCGGATTTTCTTTGACCAATAGCCTTTTGTGTCTTTAAGAATTTGGTCTGCGTGGTCGCTGCCAATCAAGCGCACTGTTATCTTTGATTTTTTATTGATAATTCCAGTTCCCAAGAATGCGCCGCCCTTTGCAAACACTTCAACTGCTTCGCCATCACAAACTTTGCTTTCTGCAAGGCTTGTTTGCTTTACACCGCTGCCGTCAGACGCTTCAAACTTCACGCTCTCAATTTCGTTATCAAAAACCCAAGGAAACCCCTGTTTGATTTCCGCCTCTTCTTTTGCTTTCAAAAAAACTCTAGCTGTATTCATACAGTTTTTTATAATACCCTTTTTCCCCTCCTTATTCAACAGGCACAGCCTGCTTTAAATAGCACAGGCTACTTTTATGACACAGCCTGCTTTTAATCTTTGTCTTTCTCTTTTTATTCTTGTTTTTTCTGCGAAATTATGATATAGTATTATATAGTAAAGAATTACTGTCGTACATTTGATAAAAAGAGTACGCATAGAGCTAAAACACAACGTATCATCAAGCTTAGTGCGTACCTCGGTTCAAGCTTGAACTCTACCTCAAAGCAAGCTTGCTTTTACCCCACCGTCAAACTTGATTATTCCCCCTCGTCAACCTTACTTTTCGACACTCGTCAAGCTCTCTGTTACTCCTTCCCAGCTGGCTAGTAGCCTCCCTTTTATCTAGCTATAAAGCCCCCTCTTTGCGCCTATCTATGCCCCCTTTATAGCCCGTGTGTGAGCCTCATCACTTGCCGTGCATAAAGGGTGTATGATATACTACTGTTATGATTACTTTCTTAACAGCTCAAAAGGCTCTTAGTGCGGCATGGTCTAAAACTCCAATTCTTTTACCCGATATGCAAAATTTTGCTAAACAATTTGACAATTATCTAAAGGGTGCAAAAGACGGAGAGTCTGAAGAATATCACAAAAACTTAATCGCAAAACTGCTCGAAAACACGTTTTATCACGGAGAATATGCCGTAAACACAAAAGACAGAAAAGACTTAGTTATCTACAGCAAAAAAGGCTCTGTTCAAGTTCCTTCTCTTATCATTGAAGCAAAATCACCTGTGAACACTGCTGAAATGTTTGGTGAAAGTAATCTCAACTGTAAAGCGTTGCAAGAATGTGTTTATTATTTTATGCAGGAAGCTATCACCTTTCAAAACAAAGAAATACAGCATATCATAATTACGAATTATTACGATTGGTATATTTTTGATGCACACGATTTCGCTTTTTTTATTGAAGACAAAGATTTTGTTGAAGATTTTAATAAGTTTGAAAAAAAGCAATTCGTTTTTACAAAAACCGCTGATTTTTACAAGGATATTGCAAAAAAAGAAATAGATAAATGGATATTGCAAAAAAATATATGTGTAACGCATTTTACACCGCATTCTTTTTCGCAAAATTACGAAGATTTGATACCTCTTTATAAATTACTCTCTCCCGAACATCTTTTGAGAAAGCGATTTTCTCACGATGCAAACAGTCTTGACCAAAACTTTTACGAAGAGCTTTTGTATATAATCGGGTTAGTAGAAAAGGAAGAAAACGGAAAAACCATTATCACGCGAAAATCTGCACAAGACAGAGAGAAAGGCAGCCTTTTAGAATGTGCTATATATGAGCTTGAAGACGAGTTTCCAAATGAGAACGAGTGCTTTGAAATGGCTATGAAGCTTGTTATTACTTGGGTTAATCGATTATTGTTCTTGAAGCTCGTCGAAAGTCAGCAAATCGCTTATCAAAAAAGCAAAGCAGAATACAAGTTTTTGACAAAAGAAAAATTGCCTTCATTTTCCGATTTGAATAGCTTGTTTTTCAAAGTGCTAGGAAAGAAGATACAAGACAGAGATGACGAGGTAAAAACAAAGTTTAGCACTGTGCCATATTTGAACAGTTCGCTCTTTGAAGTAAGCGACGAAGAGAAAATATCTTCTCTTAGGATAAGCGGAATAAAGCAAAAGCCAATGAAGATGTTTTCACATACCGTATTAAAAACACAAAACGCTGAGCGCAAAACTGGATATATTGATAATTTAGATTACATTTTGAGCTTTCTTGACGCTTATGATTTTTCGAGCGAGCGAATAGGCGGCATCACAAAAGAAACAAAAACGCTTATCAATTCGTCTGTTCTCGGTCTTCTTTTTGAAAAAATCAACGGCTACAAAGACGGCTCATTTTTCACTCCTGCATTTATCACCGAATATATGGCAAAAGAATGTGTAGAGCGTGCAATAGTGCAGAAATTCAATGATGCAAAAAAGTGGAATTGCAAAACCATTGACGATGTTGCAGATTCTATTACAGATAGAAATGAGGCGAATGCGATTTTTAACACAATCCGTGTTCTTGACCCGTCTGTCGGCTCTGGGCATTTTCTTGTTGCAGTACTAAACAGATTGCTTTTTTCAAAGTGGTACTTGAGGATTTTGCAAGACAAAAGCGGTAAACTAATCAGTAAAACTGCGTGGGAAATGAAAATAGAAAATGACGAGATTTTTCTTTTTGACTGCGATTCAAACAAAGATTTCGCCTATAATCCGCATAATAGCGAATTGCAAAGAGTGCAAGAAACGCTTTTTAACGAAAAAAAGACATTGATAGAAAATTGTCTTTTTGGAGTGGATATAAACCCTGCGAGTGTCTATATTTGCCGTTTACGACTATGGATAGAGCTACTAAAAAACTCATATTACAAGATTGATGACAGCATTGAAAAAAACGGATACGCCTCACTTGAAACCTTGCCGAATATCGACATAAATATAAAATGCGGAAACTCGCTTGTAGCAAAGTACGATGCAAAGATTGGTGAATCTGTGTTGAATCGCGATAGCAAGCGACAAGATAAAGAAATTACGGCTCTTATCAAAAAATATCGTGAAGCTGTAAGCATATACAAAAACGATAGCGACAAGTTTCACAAGCATATTGTTGACGACACGATAAAAAGCATAAAAGCAAAGCTTGGCGAAGCGGCTCAGCTATCACTTTTTGAAGAGGCAACAGAACAAAATGAGAATGAAAGCATTTATTCCTCTTCGATGGAATGGGCATTAGAGTTTCCTGAAGTCTTAGACGATAATGGAGCTTTTTTGGGATTTGATATTGTCATCGGTAATCCGCCTTATATGATTTTAACGAAAAACAATACTGAAAATGAGTTACTCGATTTCTATATCAATACATTCTCTTCTATAAAGAAATCAAATTCTAAGAATATATTTACTCTTTTCATAGAACGAGGTATCAGCCTTGCAAATGAAAAAGGCTTACTGTCGCTTATAGTTCCAGAAGGACTTTTTAAAACACGAAGCTACACCGATTGCGTAAACATAATGGAAGAAAACGGAACAATTTTGCAAACGGTAACTTTTGAAAAGTTTGTCTTTGAAAAAGCGATAACAGGAAGTTTGATATTCTTGTTTAAGAAATCATTTGAAGACTGCATAAGCGAATCTTTCCATTTTGATACAGCTCTAAAACTTCATAAGCAAGAGATACTGAAAAACCCATTACTCGAGAAAATACGAGAAAATACAGTAGAGCTACAAAGTATCGCAGAGCTTTTTAAAGGTATGGTTATAAAAAATCGAAATACGACTATCTTTGAAAATAAAGGAAAATGCAAAGATACCATTTTATTCGGCAAAAGCATTACAAAATGGGCGATAAAAGCTACATATTATACAGATTTTGAAACACTTACAATTATAGGCGGCACAAAGAAAAAAGAAAAATACAAGAAGGCTCCGCGCATACTTATTCGCAGAACAGGAGATACTCTTTGCTGTGCATATTTAACACAAGAAGCTCTCTCGGAAAGTACTTTGTATTCTCTTTGGTCAAAAGATAACGAAATCGATACTCGCTTTTTGCTCGCTTTGCTCAATTCAACGCTTATGAATTATTATAACAAAGCAGTGAACATAACAAATCAGCAAGCATTTCCACAGATTTTAATGACCGATTTACAGGCTTTGCCTATCAAAAAGCCTTCTTGCGAGCAACAGCAAAAAATCGTCGCTTTAGTAGATGAAATTCTTTTTAAAACGCTAAGCCCAAATACCAGAGAAAAATTGGAAAAAGATATTGATACAGAAATCTATAATCTTTATGGGCTAACACAAGAAGAAATTAAGAGCATAGAAAAAGAATAAAAAGAATACTTCACATACATGCTTTTTTTTGATATTCTCTTTAGTATTATGAAGTCGATACATAAATTGCCTATTGCGTTTATTAGTTTTTTGCTCGCACTTGCTTGCTTGATTTTGGGCTCACTGCTCGGCTTGGGGCTTGCACAAACAGTAAATACTATCAATTCAGAAAATTATACTTCCTTTTCTACGGCTCTGCCGACAAAATTACTCGATATAAACGGCGAACTTATCACCGAGTTTTCTTCTGATGAAAAACGTGAGATGATTTCTCTCAAAGATTTGCCGCAACATCTTTTAGACGCGCTCATCTCTCGCGAAGACCGCGTTTTCTATAAGCACCACGGATTTTCTTTCAAGGCTCTTTCCCGTGCAGTATACGGCGTTTTGACTCACAGCACGCTTGGCGGCGGCTCTACCCTTTCGCAGCAAATTGCAGGAACTCTCTATTGCGACCGCCGCGATTACTCCGTTGCTCGAAAACTCAAAGAGCTGTGGTGGGCGGTGCAGATGGAGAGGCGATACAGCAAAAACGAAATGCTTGAATTTTATCTCAACTATATCTATTTCGGCGGCGGTACTTATGGAGTCAGTGCGGCTTCAAAATACTATTTCGGGCATAGCGCGCTTGAAATGACTCCCGCAGAATCGGCTGTACTCGTCGTTCAGTTGTCTAACCCTGCCGAGTTCAACCCGTTTGCGCACCCGAACCGTGCAATGCCGCGCCAAAAAAACGTACTTGACGAAATGGTCAGAGCTGGCTACATCTCGCGCGAAGAGGCGGACGAGTCTTTTGATAAGTATTGGGCAGAGTTCGATTACACACGAACGAACACTTCGGCGTATATGATGAGAGAAGACGAAGCACCGTGGTTTTCAGAATATGTGCGCCGCGAGCTTTCAGATATGCTCTATGGCACAGACGACCTTTACACAAGCGGCTACACGGTGAATACAACTCTTAATCTTTCGCAGCAAAAAGCCGCAGAACAGATAATGACAAAGTATATAAAGAGGGCAAATACGCTTTATAAGCAAGAAATAAGCAAACGGCAAAACGACGCAGTAAAGACGTATGTGCCGATGACGGATTTATTAGCATTGGTCTTCAACTTAACGCCGCTCAAAGTGAACCAACAGCGAGCAGAGCAAACGGCTCTTTCTACTTATACATCGACGATAAACCCTATCTTAGACGTTATGTCTATTATGTGCGGCATTGAAGATTTAAAGGTCGGTATCGTCAGCAAAGGCGCAGCAAAAGCACAGACTCAAGCACAGGAAACGACGGTTGAAGGCACGATGGTCGCCCTTGAAAACAGCACGGGATATATCACGGCGTTGGTCGGCGGCAGCACATACAGCAATTCAAATCAGTTTATTCGCGCGGTGCAGGCAAGATTACAGCCAGGTTCTACCTTTAAGCCGCTGTATTATTCCGCCGCAATCGACACACGGGAGTTCACGCAGACTTCTGTTATTTCAGATACGCCTGTCGTTTTCCACACCGCAGAGGGAAAGCCATATATTCCGCTTGATTTCCGCGGCGTATATGAAGGCAATGTTCAGCTTTGGTATGCACTGGCGCACTCGATGAACATTCCGTCAATCAAAATCCTCGACGCTATCGGCTTTGACGCGGCAATAAATAGAGCGGTCGCATTGCTCGGCATTTCAGAAGAGGAGCTTCCCAGCCGTGCTTTTGTGCCTGGATATCCGTTGGGCTTAGGTGTTTGTTCGGTGCGTCCGATAGAAATTGCGCGCGCCTTTGCGATTTTCGCCAATGAGGGAAAAGAAGTTACTCCGATTGCAATCCGCAACGTAGAAGACCGCGACGGCAACATTATTTTGAATCCTGAGCAAAAATTGCGCGACGCACAAAAGAAAAAAGGCGAGAATATTCAAGTTATCTCTCCGCAAACGGCGTATATTATGACGCAGCTTCTGCAGAACACTGTAAAGAGCGGTACACTTGCGTGGGGTGCGAGCCGAGCTTCTACAAACTGGTCGTATAAAGGCTCTAAGTTCACGTTTACCGACAAGGCAGGGAACCGCTTCACTATGCCAGCAGGAGGCAAGACGGGAACAACGCAAAACTGGGCAGACGCGTGGACAGTCGGCTTTACTCCGTATTACACAGCGGCGTTTTGGTTTGGCTTTGATAAGCCAGGTCAATCGCTCGGCTTGAATATCACGGGTTCAACCCTTGCAGGTGTGGCGTGGGGCGACTTTATGGCGGAAGCAAACAAGGGCTTAGCATATCGCAACTTTGTGCGTCCTGATTCTGGGGTCGTGTCGATGAAAGTCTGCTCGGTCAGCGGGCATATTCCGACAGAAGCATGCGGCGACGAGGTTATTACGGCGTATTACCTTGCAGGCACAGAGCCAACTGAAACGTGCGAGTATCATTCAAACAATGTGGGCAAAGTCTTGGCAATTCAGCGGCTTGAAACAGAAAAACTGATGTCTGGCTACAGCTTTAAGGAGCTTGAGAGCGCAGAGGGGTTGTCGCTTGATTTGAGTTTCTTAGACAGCGATACGCCGTTGAATATCGGAGATACCTCATCATCTTCAACCGACGCAGACGGAATCACCGTGCAAACAGGCGAGAGCTTTACGAGCGACACAGGGCTTGAAGACAATGACGATTTCGGCAACTGGCTACTCGATTAGCGCATAGACCGCTTTGTTCACAGGGTGCTTTGAATGTGAAATAAAAGGGACGCGGTGAGCGCAATGCGGTTTATGTAGGGGGCGGTGGTGAATTGGTCGTTAATGCGCACATCGCCCGAAAGCGAGCCACAAACGCCGTTAGAAGATGTGTAGGAAAATGTAAGCGTATAATCGGGGGAGCAAAACAGCGGATAGCGATAGAATGTATGAGTTGCAGAGGAAAAAGATAGCTCATACGCTGAAGCAAACCGCTTTGACACTCCGATATATACGCACGGAGTAAAGTCAGCGATAGGCTTTTCAAGTGCTGGCAAAAAAGAGAGCTTCGCGCCGTAGCCAGAGCAGATATTGAAAGAAAAATCATTTTCCATCGTAAGCGAAAAACATATATCAGCCAAAAAGTCATTTTCTTTCGTTATTGACTCTCCGTCGTAGCGAAAATGCTCATAGTGATACACGGCATCTAAGCCATAGCGCAATGTGCAGTAGTCGAGCTCTTGAGTGAACACCCACCACTTTCCTAAAGCACTCACATCACACAGCAAATCATTCGACTGAAAGCCGAGCATTGCGCCGAGTTTTTCCCCCTGTATCTCGCTTTCAAAAGCGTAGGAAGTCAGACCGCGCTCTATACCCCTTATATAATTGTGAGAAACGCTCACGCCTACCCTCTTTTGCAAAGAAAATGCAGCGCAATTAGCAAAAATCAATACGCCTATTACAAAAATAATTTGTTTCACCATAGCTGTATTCTACACTAATCACAAAAAAATACAAGCGCACCCGAAAGAAACTCTGTTATAGCAGTTATCGCAGATGAAATATATACATTTTCTGTATATTTTCGTTTCATCTGTCTTGTCAGATAACTCTTTTTGTGATATTCTCAAGGCTGCCCTGTCTTAGACAAGGGAGCATGCTCTCTTGCTATTTGAGAGAATCAAGGCAACACTTCAAGGATTTGAGAAAAATGGCGGAAACGGAAGACTTAAAAGCGCAGATACGCGACATAGCAAAGGCGAACGACGCGGTGATTTTGGCGCATTATTATGTTGACGGCGCAGTGCAGGAC
>ERZ842401.2858-NODE-2858-length-22299-cov-19.321210_pt1 | contig 22299 bp, 16 predicted proteins | sample MGYA00521270_ERZ842401 | MGnify/ENA primary metagenome ERZ842401 (study PRJEB31892, sample SAMEA3878208) | bioreactor metagenome | biome: Moose rumen | place: Sweden | collected 2011-10 | study: EMG produced TPA metagenomics assembly of the PRJEB12797 data set...
TTCCTCTTCCTCTTCCTCTTCCTCTTCCTCTTCCTCTTCCTCTTCCTCTTCCTCTGTCATGTGCATTCCCGGTGTCAGGCTCCGGGCTGGGCGTTGTCCCGGTCCCGGCCTTTGACCTGGTATGGCACTGAGATCTGGCAGGCACTGACACAGATCTTGATCTGCTGGCACTGATCATGACACCTGGTCATATCCTGCCCGGAGGGTTGGCTCAGTTTTGCCTGATGCGGCGATCTTGACCGGTCCGGCTCTCCGTTCCTGAAGTTCCTGAGACAGGCTGATTTTTCTCCGGATCTGGCAGTTCATCGCTAAAAACTACTTTACATATAGGAAATAAGTAGTATCATAGAAAACAGTAAAGCATACAAAACCTATAGGATATATAGGTTACGTTTGAAACCAGCAGATCAGGCCGCCACCCAGGCTGACAGAGCCTGGACATATCACCGGGTTACGGTGCAAAGGGGCTGGCAGGGATGAAGACAGCAGTCTGCCTGGCTGCGGGACAGATCAGGAGGCAGGAGGATTTATGGGACAGGAACCGGACTTTGACACGCTTCTGCTGCATGGCAGAACCTCAAAGGGATTCGCGCAGCGGGAGATTTTGCCGCCTATTTCCCAGGTCACCGCCTATCAGTATCCGTCTATGGAGGAGCTGGCGAAGGTATTTGCCCATAAGCAGATGGGATATGCCTACACCCGAATCGGCAATCCCTCAGTGGCGGTGTTCGAGCAGCGGATCAATGAGCTGGAGGGCGGTGCCGGCGCTCTGGCCTGTAGCAGCGGCATGGCGGCGGTGTCCGCCGCTTTGCTGGCAGTGTGCCAGAGCGGCGACGAGATCATTGCCGGCCGGGGTCTGTACGGCGGCACCATTGACCTGTTCCATGATCTGGAGAAGTACGGGATCCGCACAGTGTTCACGGAGCTTGTCCCGGAAAAGGTGGCTCCTCTGATTAATGAGCGCACCCGGGTGGTGTTCGGGGAGTTCATCAGCAATCCGTCCCTGGCGGTGCTGGATGTGGAGGGCGTGGCATCTGTGGCCCACCAGGCGGGGATCCCCCTGTTTGTGGATGCCACCACCGTCACCCCGTTCCTGGCCCGTCCCCTGTCCCTGGGTGCCGATGTGGTTATCCACTCCACCTCCAAGTACATCAACGGCGGCGGCAACTCCATTGGCGGCGTGATTGTGGACGGCGGGCACTTCAGCTGGGACTTTGACCGCCACGCCTCCCTGGGAGAGTTCCGGCGCTTCGGCCGGGGCGCCTTCCTGGTGCGCCTCCGGGCCGATCTGTGGAAGAACCTGGGCTGCTGCATTGCCCCCATGAACGCCTTCCTGTCCTGCGTTGGTCTGGACACCCTGGGTCTGCGCATGGAGCGGATCTGCGCCAACGCCAGTGCCCTGGCCCAGGCCCTCAGCGGCGAGGACGGTATCCGGGTGAACTACCTGACCCTGGAGGGCCACCCATACCGGGAGTCTGCCCTGAAGTACTTCCGGGGGCAGGGTGGCGGGATCCTGACCTTTCGGGCCGGTTCCCGGGAAAGGGCCTTCAGGATCATCGACTCCCTGAAGTATGCGCTGATAGCAAGCAACATCGGGGATCTCAGAACTTTGGTGATCCATCCGGCCTCAACCCTCTATCTGCGCACCAGCACTGAGGAGATGAACCAGGCTGGTGTGTATGACGACACCGTCCGGGTCAGTGTGGGCATAGAGGACAGCGGAGATCTGATCCGGGACTTCCTGGATGCGGTGCGGAAGGCATGATCTGCGGATCCTGCCAGAGGTCACGGATCCCGGTGTGGGGGACTTCTGCATGACGGGGATAGTGCAGGAAGACTTTATCCCGCCGGCGGCGGTGCTTCATGCTGAAGCCGCGGAGCGCCTGGTCGCCCACGCCACCGCCTGCTATCCCTGGGAATGCTGCGGTCTGCTGTTCGGCCGCACGGGCACTGACGGAGTTCCTGAGATTTTGTCGGTCCTGGCGGAGCGGAACACCGCCTCTGACGGGGGACTGAAGAGTTTTGCGGCCGATCCCCTGTCCGTGTTCCTTCATGAGCAGGAAATGGCCCGGAGGGGACAGAGGCTTCTGGGATGCTACCACTCCCATCCTGACGCTCCGGCAGTGCTCTCAGATGCGGACATGCAGTACATGATCCCCGGAATGCTTTATCTGGTGGCTGCGGTGTTTGCCGGCGGCAGCCGGGAGCCGGTGATCCGCTGGCGGCTGTGGCAGCGGCGGGACGCCGCCTCACCCCCGGAGGAGGGGAGCCTCAGGCACCTGGCTCGGGAGGATGACGCCCTGCTTCCCTGGAGCCGGGAATGAGCCCTGCCGCACTGGGGATACGGGCGCCGCTTCACGGTTTTGTGCCTGCCGGGAAACTGTCCGGCGGCAGGCTGTGGCGTCAGAGGCAACTGGGAAAATGTACGGCTGTATGCCGGTGATCAGAGGCGGACACGCCAGCAGATGGCGGGCTGATGAACTGAAGGAGGTTTGGCAGCGATGAAGGTTTTTGTTTCCGGTGCCCTCAGGGGCTTCTTCGGGCACAGCGGCAGCGTGGAGGCCGCCGGCACCACCCTGGGTGAGCTGCTGGCCTCCATGACAGACGAATATCCCGGCTCCCGGAAGGCTTTGTTTGATGACAACGGGCGTCTCAGGGCCTATATCCGGGTGTTTGTCAACGGTGAGGATCACACCCCGGAAACCTACCGGCCGGCACCCCTGCCGGAGGGTGCGGAGATCCTGCTGCTTCCCCTGATCGCCGGCGGCGCTCCCGAGGAGCCCCTGGTGTCAGACGAGCGGCGGAAGGGGGTGACCCTGGATAACAGTGACATTGAGCGCTTCAACTGCCACCTGCTCCTTCGGGAAGTGGGGGTGAAGGGGCAGAAGAGGATCCGGGCCGCCAAGGTTGCGGTCATCGGGGCCGGTGCCCTGGGTTCGGCAGTGATCCAGTATCTGGCCGCCGCCGGAGTGGGCACCCTGAAGGTTGCAGATCCGGATCAGGTGACCCTCAGCAATCTCCAGGATCAGGTGCTCTACGGTCTGAGGGATGTGAAGCGCCCCAAGGCCGCCTCGGTCCGGGACCGGGTGCGGGGGGTGGATCGGGGGATCCAGATCACCGCGGAGAACATCCGCATTGACGAGACCAATGTCCAGGAGTTCATTGCCGGCAGTGATCTGGTGGTGGACTGCACCGATAACTATGTTTCCCGTTATGTCATCAGCGATGCCTGCGTCCTCAGCGGCATTCCCCTGGTGTTCGGATCCATGCATCACTATGAGGGGCTGGTGACGGTGCTGGGACACCGGGGCGGACCGTGCCTCAGGTGCCTGTTTCCCTCCCTTCCACCTCCGGGGCTGGTGCCCACCTGCGCCGAGGGCGGAGTGCTGGCACCCCTGCCGGGGATCATCGGCAGCATCCAGGCCGGGGAGGTTTTGAAACTCCTGACGGGACTGGGCGAGCCCCTGAACGGCAGGCTGCTTTCCCTGGATATGCTGTCCTGGCGGCAGTCGGTGCTCAGGATCCGGCGGAATGTGGGCTGCCCGGTGTGCGGCGACAGCCCCACCATCACCGATGTGGAGGCTTTTGACTACCGGGACTTCTGCGGTTTGAACGAAGCCGATGATCAGATCCCCGTGGAAGCCCTGGAGCCCGACGAGTTTGCCCGGCGCCTGGAGCAGGGACCTGCCCTGACGGTGGTTGATGTCCGGGAGCCCCATGAGCGTGCCATCCTGCGCTTTCCCGGGGCGGTGATCATTCCCATCGGTCAGCTGGCACGCCGGCAGAAGGAGCTGGATCCCGCCCGGGACACGGTGTTCATCTGCCGGGAGGGCAAGCGCAGCATTCTGGCTGTGAATACCCTGAGGGAGGCCGGTTACACGGGACCTATGTACAGTCTGAAGGGTGGGCTGAATGCCATGAAAGACACCATCTTCTCCCACGAGGGCGGGTGGCTGTGACGGGAGGCGTCCGGTAAGTCCGGCTCCTGTTTCCGAACGAACTTTTTCCGGTGCCGGCCGGAGCGGTGTGCCATTTTCGGAGCCCATTGTCCGCCGGAACCATTTTGCAAACGCCAACTATGAGGAAGAGACAGCAATATGTCAAATGAAGCAGTGAAGAACAGCGGCATCAACGCACTGGCCGCCAGGAACGCCTACAATCTGGCCAACGTCACTAAGACCAGGCCCCAGTTCGGTGCCCTCACCCCCAAGTGGCTCACCCGTTTCCTGGAGTTCAAGGGCCTGGAGACCGGCATTTACCGGGTTAACAAGGTGGTGGAGGGCGAGACCCCCCTGGATGTGCTGTGCAGCCAGACCAAGAAATCAGATATCATTCCCCAGGGATATGTGGAATATGAGACTGAGCCCCGGGAGTACATCCTCAACTCCATCTCCACCATCATCAATGTCAACACCAGCGTGGAGGATCTTTACAGCTCTCCCTATGATCAGGTGCAGGAGCAGCTGAGCCTGGCCATTGACTCCCTCCGGGAGCGCCAGGAGAGCCAGCTGGTGAACAATGATGACTACGGCCTGCTGAAGAATGTGGCCGACAGCCAGCGGATCCAGACCCGCAACGGCGCCCCCACCCCGGATGATCTGGATGAACTCATCACCAAGGTGTGGAAGGAGCCCTCCTTCTTCCTGGCCCATCCCCGTGCCATTGCCGCCTTTGAGCGGGAGTGCACCAAGAGAGGCGTGCCTCCGGTGGTGGAGACCATCCAGGGCGGACGCTTTGTGACCTGGCGCGGGATCCCCCTGATCCCCACGGACAAACTGCTGGTGGACGGCCTTAAGAACCCCACCTCCCAGAGCGGCAAGACCAACATTCTCCTGATCCGCACCGGTGAGGCCAAGAGGGGCGTGGTGGGTCTGTTCCAGGCCGGGCTCAAAGAGGAGCACTCCAGAGGCCTTTCCGTGCGCTTCAGAGGCATTGACGACAAGGGCGTGGCCTCCTATCTGCTGTCCCTGTACTGCTCGGCAGCCATCCTGGCCGATGACGCCATCGCTGTTCTTGAGGACGTTGAGGTAGGTGAGTACTATGATTACGACTAATTCCGGCATCTCCCCGGGATCTCCTGCGGGACTGCCCTCAGCCGCAGAGCTGGCCAGGCTGGCCAACAGCCTGTTCCCGGATCTGATCCGGGATCCCGGCACTGAGACGGCATTGGAGCAGAGCTCCGGAGCCCTGCCGGGGACCGGCGCCGTCTCAGGCGGCGCTGTGCCTGGAGCTGAGGTGCCCGGAGTTCCCGCCGGGGCCGCATCTTCTGCCCCGGAGGTAGTCCCTGCCGATCCTGTTGCACGTCCGGCTGCATCTGGCGGTTTTGACTGGGAGCATCCCTGGTCTGTCTCCTCTCCTGCCTCCGGCGGCGGGGAGATCCGATCCTACTCGCCCACCGTGGTTTCCCGGCAGCAGGCCGCCGCCGCGGGCACGGCCCCGGGGAGTGCCTCCCCGGCTGCCCCGGTCCCGGCCCCGGGCAATCCCTGGCCCGGGGGCAGCGGCACAGTGCTGGTGGGCAGCCGCACCCTGGAGTCCATCCGCAGCGACTTTCCCATCCTTTCAGAGGAGATCGGCGGTTATCCCCTGGTGTGGCTGGACAATGGCGCCACCACCCAGCGGCCCCGTCAGGTCATTGACCGGCTGACCTATTACTATGAGCATGAGAACTCCAATGTGCACCGGGGGGCTCACACCCTGGCGGCCAGATCCACAGATGCCTACGAGAACGCCCGGAACATTGTGCGGGATTTCATCGGCGCATCCCGATCTGAGGAGATCGTTTTTGTCCGGGGCACCACCGAGGCCATCAACCTGGTGGCCAACGCCTATGTGAAGCCCCTGCTGTCTCCGGGAGACGAGATCATCGTGTCCATAATGGAGCACCATGCCAACATCGTCCCCTGGCAGCTCATCGCCGCCCAGACCGGGGCGGTGATCCGGGTGATCCCCTGTGACGAGACCGGACAGCTGATCCTGTCCGAGTACGAGCGGCTTTTCTCTCCCCGCACCCGCTTTGTGGCGGTGACCCAGGTGTCCAACGTCCTGGGCACGGTGACCCCGGTGGCGGAGCTGGTGGAGTCAGCCCACCGGCACGGAGTCAGGATCCTGGTGGACGGCGCTCAGTCGGTGGCCCACATTCCGGTGAATGTGACGGCCCTGGATGCGGACTTCTTTGTCTTCTCCGGCCACAAGATCTACGCCCCCACAGGCATTGGTGTGGTCTACGGCAAGAAGGAGCTCCTGAATGCGGCCCAGCCTTACCATGGCGGCGGCAACATGATTGCGGATGTGACCTTTGAGCGCACCATCTACAATGATGTCCCCAACAAGTTCGAGGCTGGCACCGGCAGCATCGCCGACGCTGTGGGCCTGGGGGCCGCACTGGAGTACCTCACCTCCATCGGCATGGACAGTGTCTGCCGGTGGGAGCATGAGCTGCTTCAGTATGCACTGAAGGAGATGTCCCGGATCCCCGGCCTGACCCTCATCGGCACGGCCCTGAACAAGGCTTCGGTGCTTTCCTTCAAGCTTGCCGGCCATGAGGATGAGGAGGTGGGCAGACGGCTGAACGATCTGGGCATTGCCGTGCGCACCGGTCACCACTGTGCCCAGCCGGTGCTCCGGCGGTTCGGGTATGAGAGCTCGGTGCGGCCCACATTGGCGCTGTACAACTCCCCCGAGGACGTTGACCGCCTGGTGCGGGGCATACGGTCCATCGCCTGATAAGACGGGGCTCCGGATCGGATCCGGAGCCCTTCACCGGGCCGCCGGTCTCAGGCACCGGCACTGGTTTTTGGCCGGCCGCATCTGCTCCGGAGACGGGCAGTGCGGCCAGATGAAGGAAAAGCATGGAAAGCATATTCAATCAGGAAGAAATCGACTCCCTGGCGCAGTCGGTGATGGCGGATTTCAGCCGCGGCAGGAAAATAGATGATCTCAGCATCGGCAACAAGCCGGAAAAGGCCGAGATCCGGAGTCTGGTTGACGGTTTCTTCCGTCTGGTCTATCCCGGCTATTACCGGGAGCGGGCCTACCGGGTGCTGAATCCCCAGAACTCCCTGGTGGTGCTTTTTGAGGATGTGTTCCACAGCCTCTACCAGCAGGTGCTGCTGGCATTGGACTTCTGCACCAAGCGGGGCTCCATGGCCCTGGAGGATCGGCAGTGGGACAGTTACCGGATCTGCTGCGCCTTCTTCGGCAGGTTTCCGGCCATCCGGGAACTGGTGGAGTCGGATCTCCATGCTGCCTTTGACGGGGATCCGGCCGCCGGCTGCATGGAGGAGATCGTCCTGGCTTATCCGGGACTTATGGCCAGCACCGTCTACCGCCTGGCCCATGAGCTGTATCTGCTCCAGATCCCGGCGGTGCCCCGGCTGATGTCGGAGTATGCCCATGCGGAGACCGGCATTGACATTCATCCCGGGGCGGTGATCGGCAGCGGCCTGTTCATCGATCACGGCACCGGCACCGTCATCGGTGAGACGGCGGTGATCGGCAACAATGTCAAGATCTACCAGGGTGTCACTCTGGGGGCTCTTTCCACCCGGGGCGGGCAGCGCCTTTCCGGGGTGAAGCGCCATCCCACCATCGAGGACAATGTCACCATCTATTCCGGTGCCTCGGTGCTGGGGGGCAAGACGGTTATCGGCCGGAATTCGGTCATCGGAGGCAACACCTTCATCACCAGCTCTGTTCCTCCTAACACCCGGGTCAGCATCAAAAACCCTGAGATGGAGTACCGCACGGCGGACAGCAAGATCCGCAAGGAGGAGATCTCCCAGGGAGAGGAATGGTTCTATGTGATCTGAAGGATCCGGTCCCTTACCCGGAAGGACATCCAGGCAGGGTCAGGCACCGGCTGGATCAGGGCACCTGTGCCGTCCGGACTGAGAGGATGAGGATCGATTAGGTTGAAATTTGGCAACAGGAGAAAGAGGAAGTGAAAATCACAGTGGGCGGCGAAAGCCGCGAGGTTGCAGAGGGGATAACCGTGGCGGATCTCATCTCCCTGGAGAAAATTGACAATCCGGAGTATGTGACCGTTTCGGTGAATGAGGAGTTTGTGGATCAGGGCAGCTTTGCCAGCCACGTTCTCCAGGAGGGCGACAGCGTGGAGTTCCTGTATTTCATGGGAGGGGGCGCATATGGCATTCACCAATGAGCAGCTGGAGCGCTACTCCAGGCACATCATCCTGAAGGAGATTGGCGCCAAGGGCCAGAAGAAGCTCCTGAATGGCCGGGTCCTGATCATCGGCGCCGGCGGTCTCGGCGCCCCGGCGGCACTGTACCTGGCAGCCGCCGGTGTGGGCACCATCGGCATTGCGGATGCGGACGTGGTGGATCTTTCCAACCTCCAGCGGCAGGTGATCCACACCACCGCCGACGTGGGCAAGAAGAAGGTGGACTCCGCCGCTGAGACCATGGAGGCCATCAACCCGGATGTGAAGGTCACCCGCCATTATGACTTTGTAAACAGCACCAACATTCTGGATCTGATCAAGGACTATGACTTCATCATTGACGGCACGGACAACTTCCAGTCCAAGTTTCTGATCAATGACGCCTGCGTCATGGCCGGCAAGCCCCTGTCCCATGCCGGCATCATCCGCTTCCGGGGACAGCTGACCACCATTATTCCCGGCCAGGGTCCCTGCTACCGGTGCATATTCAAGGATCTGCCTCCCAAGGACGCCATTCCCACCTGCCGCCAGGCCGGGGTCATCGGCGCCATGGCCGGGGTCATAGGCTCCCTCCAGGCCATGGAGGCGGTGAAGTACCTCACCGGGGTGGGACAGCTGCTCACCGGCTACCTGCTGACCTATGACGCCCTGAAGATGGACTTTCACAAGATCAAGCTCCCTCCCCGGGGGGATGGTTGTGCGGTTTGCTCTGATCATCCCACCATTACTGAGCTCAGGGACTATGAGCAGGTGGCCTGCCAGCTGGGCTCCCATGGACAGCAGTCATGAGAGTTACCATCAGCAGGGCTTATTTTGCGGAAATGTGCGCCCACGCCCGGAAGAATCTGCCGGAAGAGTCCTGCGGCCTGGTGGCGGGGCGGGATCTCCCCGACGGCACCCGGGAGATCCTCAGGGTGTACTTTCTCACTAACACCGATCATTCCCGGGAGCATTTCTCCATAGATCCCCGGGAGCAGCTGGCGGCCATCAGGGACATGCGGTCCCGAGGACTGGCCCCCCTGGGCAACTGGCATTCCCATCCTGAATCCCCCTCCCGACCGTCGGAGGAGGACAAGCGGCTGGCCAATGACAGCCGGGCCACCTACCTGATCCTTTCCCTGGAGCAGGCAGACAGCCCCGTGCTGAACGCCTTCCATATTGAGACTGTGGACGGGATCCGGACCGTGCGCCGGGAAGAACTGGTATTTACCGAGGAGTGACAACTATCATGGCAGAGAATGAGATCAAGGAAGACGAGTTTGTGGACGTCACCGATGTGGTGTGCCCGGTGACCTTTGTGAAGGCCAAGGTGGCCCTGGATGAGATTGACGAGGGGCAGATCCTCCGGATCCATCTCAACGGCGGTGAACCAGCGGGGAATGTTCCCCGGAGTCTGAAGGAGGAGGGGCATGAGATCCTGAAACTGGCAGACAACGGTGACGGCACTTTTGACCTGTACGTCCGGAAGGTGGGTGACTGATCTCCCCGGACCCAGTGCTGTACTGGCCGCCTGCATTGCCGGATGGGCTCCGTAAGAAATGCAGGCGGCCTTTTTTTTGATCCGGCTTGTGCCGGATTTGATGTTTATGGGGCCGTGACTCACTCTTGGAGCCGGCTCGGTGCCGGATCTGGTGTTTCTGATCCCGAGAAAAATTTGGTTTTGCTGGGGAAGGGCAGAGGTTGCCGGCGGTGATCTGGCACGGACCGGTGATGATCCGGCATGGACCGTCGGGGATCCCGGGCGGATCTGTGATCTGCGGACAGCAGTCTGGACGGGGCAGCATCCAGCTGCCGTCTGGATTGCGGAGTTTGGGCTGATCCTGCCGGTAGCCGGCGCATCATTGGTGCGGATCTTTGCTCAGTGAGGTTTTTTTTATGTACAATTTTGATGGAGACTGATCATCTGCTACGTAACTCTGACATAAGAAGGATGACTTGAACATGGCGGGGACGATTCTGAATCCGGGCGGCCGGAACTGCTTCAAGGAAATGTACGAAAGCCGGGACCGTAGCATTTTTGTGGACAAGACGGCTTTTCTGGCTGAGATCATCTGCCGGATGAACTCTCTGGACAAACTGATTGCCTTCATCCGGCCCCGCCGTTTTGGCAAAACGCTGACCGCTAGAATGTTGGCGTCATTCTTTTCCCGGGGCGATGACTGCCGGGAGATGTTTGCCAATCTGAAGATTGCTGCATTTTCTCCGGACAGGGAAGTTGATGGGATCACTCTGCCGGCAGACTGGGGAACTTACCTTAACCAGAGCGATGTCATCTACTGGGACATGATAAGCCTAATGGATGGCTTCCGGGCCTGTCAGAGGTACCGGGCGAATCAGGCGGAATGTGTCGCTGACATAGTTGACTACATGGAGCAGGCTACGCTGGCTGAGATCAGAACTGATCCTAGACTGGACGCCAGGATCCGGGAGTCTTCCTCCGACGCCACGGGATCCCTCAGGCAGGCACTGCTTGCTTCCGGCAGCACCTTTGTTCTCATCATGGATGAATGGGATCTGCTTTTCCGTGATCACCGTGATGATCTGGCCCTGCAGCAAAAATTCATTGATTTCCTTAAGGGTCTGTTCAAATCCTCAGACGGCCTGTCATGCTTCTCCCTGGTCTACCTGACAGGGATCCTGCCCATCAAAAAATACCGCTCCCAGTCGGCCCTTAACAATTTCAGGGAGCACACTCTGCTGACTCCCGGCGGTTTTGCCCCTTATTTTGGCTTCACCGACGAGGAGGTTGCCGCTATCTGCCAATCCCCCCGGTGCCGGATACCCAGGGTGATCCTCAAACAGTGGTATGAGGGATACCGGATCCTGCTGAGGGAAGAATGGCAGACTGCCGGAACTGATGATCCCAACCCCCGGCGGTGCCAGATCTACACGGATGTGTACAACCCCAATTCAGTTTGCTGTGCGGTCATGCGCAATGAGTGCCTTCCCTACTGGAGTGACACTTCCTCGGATGAGGAATTAGTCCGGCTGATCAGCATGAATTTTGCTGGTCTTAAGGATGATGTGCTGAATCTTATTGCCGGTGCCCGTGTTGATTTTGACTTCAGAACTTTTCAGAATGACATGGTCACCATCGAAAACAAGGATCAGGTCTTTTCCCTTCTTGTCTGTCTGGGGTATCTGGGATGTACTGAGAAGGGCGGGACTCGGCGTTCGGCCTACGTTCCCAACAAGGAGATCCGGTCAGCCCTTTCCTCACTGGTCAGGGTACAGTCATGGTACGGCTCCATGGCCATTATTAACCGTTCAGAAAAACTCTTCAGCGCCATCTGCACCCTGGATTCTGAGACAACAGCCGGCATCATCAGGGAAATTCACGACTCATCCTATGTGTCCAAGCTTGGCTACAACAGTGAGGAGACGCTGGTGTTCTGCCTCATTGCAGGGCTGATGTGGTCTACCGAAGCTGACTATGACTGCTACCGCGAACTTCCGGCGGGGCTGGGCTTTGCCGATCTGGTTCTGGTTCCCAAATGCCGGACTGATCTGCCAGTGCTGGTAATGGAGTTCAAGCGTGATTTCAGTGCGGAAAAGGCCCTGGCGCAGATAAGGGAAAAGAATTATGCCAGCCGTTACTGCAGTGATCTGGACAGCCGTCAGGTCATACTGATCGGACTGGGCTATGACTCCCGCACCAAGGAGCACTGTTGTGTAATGGAGCGGCAGGGCTGAGGAGATCTTGTTAGTTCACGTGGCGCCAGTTTGGCAAGCAGAGACGGCAATTCCGGTGCAGTTTCTCGCCCTTTGCCGAAGCCTTTTGCTGCATGCAGTTCTGGATGTTCCCGAGGATTCTTCAGATGAGGCTGTATCCCTGGGGTGGGAGCCATATGGTCCTTGGAGAGTATTCGGAGACGAAAATGGCATCTACCACGGTGCTCTTTTTGAAGATCCAGAATCCAGTTGTTTTTAGGATCAGGTAGCAGTCAACCGGTCCTGCTATGCCTGGAACCTGCATGGCAGGAGATCTCCTGAAAAACTCCAGTCTATTCCCGTTTCCATCTCTTAGGCAGTGCATATAGCGGGATGCCTCAGCCATGCCTTCCACAAACACCGGCTTTTCGGGCACCCGGCCAAAATCTGGATCACCGACGTAGCGCTCCAGGATGGGCTCATTGGTCCGTGAGTGGCGGGCCTGCATCTCCCGGTACTGGGCAAAAGCATCTGCAATATCCATTCTTTTCTCCATCTGCAGTCTGGTGTTCAGAATATTAAAATACTGTGTTTGTCTTTTCAGATAAACTGGAACTTTTTATTTTTATTCCTGTTATTAGATGTAATAGATGTAACTATTATCCTTTTTCTCAAAAACTTAAAATTTTTTCTAATCAGAGTATAAGAAACTTACTTTACTTTTTCTTAATTATGTTCTGTCTTCTTTCTGTGCTTTTATCTTTTTTAAGGCCGTTATTTGGGCGTGAAGTTTGACTTTACTCTGACTCGTTAAGAACATCAAATAATGTGTTAAAATGGTTTTGCTGATCTGTGATCTGTTTGGAAGATCTGTCTTCCCGGTGCTGTCCTTCCGGCTTTTATGTTTCGGTAGTACTGAGAGACAGCCGGTCGCCCGCTGCTGTGCGTTGTGCTGATGAACAAGTCTGTTGTCGATTTCATTGTCAAAGAGCTGACCCTGCTCACCATTTTTGCCTACCTCACCTGGATCTACATTGCGGGCAGGGACTCGGCATATATCCTGGTGGGGGCGGTGACGGCCGGTGTTTTCCTGGCTTTCTACTCCTTCCTCGGCTACCGCCGGTTCCATCATCCCGAGCCCCCTGCAAAAAAAAATGACCGGGGGCATATCCGGCCCCGGGTACCCCGGGAGGACGGCAACAGTTCCCTGCGCTCGGTCCAGGTCAGCCGGTCGGTGCTGGACAAGATCCGCATTGGCAAGGACTACTATTACGGCCGGGGACTGCCCAAGGATTTCAACCTGGCCTTCAATTTCCTTTTTGACGGAGCACTTGCCGGGGATGCCGAGGCCCAGATGCTGGTGGGGAAGATGTTCCAGTATGGTCAGGGGGTGGGGCAGAACCTGTCCAACGCCATCACCTGGCTGGAGGCGGCCTCCTTCCAGGGCAACACCGAGGCTGAGTACCATCTGGGCCGGATCTTCGCCCAGGACACGGACAACGGTGTCTCCCTGCTGAAGGCTCATTACTTTCTTCAGAATGCGGCCTCCCGGGGCAATGGTGAGGCGGCCGTGCGCCTCAAGGAACTCAGGAAGCGCCATCCCCTGAAGGCACCCATCACCAATCTGGATGCGGAGAACTTCTTCGATCTGGAGCATAACCCCTTTATCCGTGCCATCTGCGCCGATCAGCTAGAGCACGAGCCGGTGCCCCAGTACACCATGGATGATGTCAAGAAGTGCTTCAAGTTCTTTGGCATCAGCCCCACCCTGGATCTGGACAAGGTGCACCATCAGTACATGTCTTTCATGATCAAGTGCCATCCTGATCGCCGGGGCGGGCGGACATCCTCCAAGAAGATCCTCATGGTGCGCCGGGCCTATGACATCCTGGAGCATTACATTCTGAGCCGTCAGGAAAAGCGGCCGAACTGACACATTAACCCCACCGGAATCCCTGTATGAGAAAATTTTTTGCCACCTGTCCCCGGGGCATGGAGGATCTGCTCCATGATGAGCTGAAGCAGCTGGGGGCGGCGGGACTCCGCCGTGCTCCTGCTGGCGTGGCCTTTGAGGGGGAGCTGGAGATCGGCTACCGCAGCGTGCTGTGGTCCCGGTTTGCCTCCCGGATCGTCCTGAGCCTGGCGGACTTCCGGGCCCCGGATGATCTGTCCCTGTACCTGGGGGCACTGAATGTCCCCTGGGAGGAGCTGTTCGCCCCCTCCCGGACTATTGCGGTGGACTTCACCGGCACCTCCGGGGAGATCCGGAACACCTTGTACGGTGCCCGGAAGATCAAGGATGCGGTGGTGGATCGCTTTGTGAAGCGCAGCCTGCCACGTCCCTCGGTGGACACTGCAGAGCCGGATGTCCGGATCACCGCCCACCTGGATCGGAAGGGCCGACTCTCCCTGGGGCTGGATCTCTCCGGGGAGGCGCTGCACCGCCGTGCCTACCGCCTGGAGGCCGGGGAGGCGCCCCTGAAGGAGAACCTAGCTGCGGCCGTGGCTGCCCGGGCTGATCTGAACCGGGAGATGGTGGCCGATCCCATGTGCGGCTCCGGCACTCTCCTCATTGAGGCGGCCATGATCATGACGGACACAGCCCCGGGACTCCGCCGCACCAGGAATGCCTTCTCCTTCCTTTCCTTCCATGATGAGGCCCTCTGGCAGAAGCTACTGGAAGAAGCCGCCTCCAGAAGTGCTGCCGGCATGGCCGCCCTCCGGGAACGGGGGGTTCTCTTCTACGGCTTTGACGCCGATCGGCATGCGGTGGAGACCGCCCGGAAAAACGCCCTCCGGGCAGGCTTCATGGAGTTCATGACCTTCCAGGAGTGCCCCCTTGAGAAACTGGTGTGTCCGGAGAAGGGGCGATCCTTTGCCCTGATCACCAATCCCCCCTACGGTGAGCGCCTGGGAAGCTTTGCCGAGCTTCTGGAGCTTTATGCCCGCCTGGGGGAGCGGCTGAGACATGAGTTCCCAGGATCTTCCGCAGCGGTGATCTCCTCTTCCCAGGAACTGCTGGGATCCACCCGGCTCAAGGCGGAGAAGGAATACCATCTTTTCAACGGCGCCATTCCCTGCTTCCTGAGGATCTACCAGGTGCATGACCGAAGCCCGGAGGAGCTGATCCCGGGGCAGGAGTCTTCTGCCGACGCAGGCTCCGGGGAACCGGGTGACGGTTGCGCCGGACAGAGGTCCCCTGGTGGCGCCGGATCGGGCACAGCCGCGCCGGCAGGGGATGGTGCCGCCGCCCCCCAGGCAGCATCCCGGAACGAGTCGGACGGCACATTGTCCCGGGAGGCCCAGGAGTTTGCCAACCGGCTGGCCAAGAATGTCCGCACTCTCAGGAAGATGGTTGACCGTGAGGGCCTTGAGGCCTACCGGATTTATGATGCGGATCTGCCCAACTACAACGCCGCAGTGGATGTGTACGGCAGTTTTGCCGTGATCCAGGAGTACCGCGCCCCGGCCTCGGTGAATGAGGCGGTGGCCCGGCGGCGCCTGATGGACATGATCCGCATTGTCCGCAGCACCCTGGAGATCCCCGGGGACAATGTCATCGTCAAGTCCCGGCTCCGGCAGAGGGGAGCCGCCCAGTATGAGAAGAGGGCTGAGCAGGGGCGGAAGGCCGTGATCACGGAGTACGGGGTGCGCTATCTGGTGCGCCTGGAGGATTACCTGGACACGGGGCTTTTCGCTGATCACCGGCTGGTGCGCCGGCTGATTGGTCAGTCAGTCCGGGACCGGGACTTCCTGAACCTTTTTGCCTATACCGCCACCGCTTCGGTGCAGGCGGTGCTGGGGGGCGCCCGGACGGTGACCTCGGTGGACATGAGCCGGACCTATCTGGACTGGGCCCGGGAGAACATGGCTCTCAACGGCATAGAGCCCGGGGATCCCCGGTGCGTTTTTGTCCGGGAGGACTGCCTGGCCTGGCTGGATCAGACCCGGAGCACCTATGACTGGATCTATGTGGATCCGCCCACTTTCTCCAACTCCAAGCGCATGGAGGAGACCTTTGACGTGGAGCGGGATCAGGTTGCCTTGCTGACCAGGATCCGGCGGATCCTCCGGCCTGGTGGGACGGTGCTGTTCTCCAACAACCGCCGAAACTTCCGCCTGAAGGCTGAGCCCCTGGCGGAGCTGGGCTTTGGGATCCGGGATCTGTCCCGGCAGACCCTGTGCCGGGACTATGCCTCCAGCGCCTCTCAGCATCACTGCTGGCTGCTCACCCTGGGGGAGGATCACTCATGACATTGATAGCACTGGAGCAAGTGTCCCTGTCCTATTCCGACCGCCCCCTGCTGGACGGAGCCTCCTTCAGCCTGCAGGAGGGGGAGCGGGTGTGCCTGGTGGGCCGCAACGGCGCCGGCAAGTCGACTCTGCTCCGGATCTTTGCCGGCAGGGTGGTTCCCGACAGCGGCAGTGTGGTGTTTCAGTCTGGGATCACCACGGGGATGCTGGAGCAGGATCCGCCCCGGGGGCTGGAGGGACCGGTGTGGCTTTATGTCCTGGATATTGTCCCGGATCTGGCCGGGCTGTTCAGATCATATGACGCAGCCCTTCTGGAAGGTGACACCGCCCGGGCCGCTGAACTGCATCATCAGATCGAATCCCTGGACGGCTTCACCCTGAAGAGCCGGGCGGAGAACCTCCTGGAGCGGGGCGGACTGCCTCCGGAGGAAGGCATGGCGGGTCTTTCCGGCGGGCAGCTCCGGCGGGCCGCCCTGATCCGGGCCACCCTCCGGGAGCCCAATGTGCTGCTTTTGGACGAGCCCACCAATCATCTGGATGTGGAGTCCATGGAGTCCCTCAGGGACTATCTGCTGTCCTTCCGGGGGGCAGTGGTGTTCATCAGCCATGATCGGCGCTTCACTGATGAGGTCGCCACCCGGATCGCGGAGCTGGATCGGGGAGAGATCTTCTCCTATCCGGGAAACTACCGCCGCTATCTGGAGGGACGGGATCTCCGGCGTGAACTGGAGGAAAAGGCCAACCGGGCCTTTGACCGGAAACTCTCTGAGGAGGAGATCTGGATCCGCCAGGGGATCAAGGCCAGGCGCACCAGGAACGAGGGCCGGGTCCGGGATCTGAAGCGTATGCGGGAGGAGCGGCGCCACCGCCGCAACCTCCAGGGCGGGGTCAAGTTCACCCTGAGTGAGGCGGAGCGCACCGGGAATATTGTTTTTGATGGGGACCGGATCTGCTGTGAGCTGCCAGATCGCTGCCTCATCCGGGATCTGAACGTGTCCGTCCGCCGGGGGGATAAAATAGCTCTGTCCGGCCGCAACGGCTGCGGCAAGACCACCCTGCTCAGGATCCTGATGGGGCTGCAGAAGCCCACGTCAGGCAAGATCCGCCAGGGCACGGGCCTGGAGATCGCCTATTTTGACCAGTACCGGGAAACCCTGGACGAGGACCGCTCCGTGCTGGACAACCTCAACGGCGGCCGGACAGAGGTGATCATCGGGGGGAAGAAGCGCAGCGTCATGGGGTATTTGCAGGATTTCCTGTTTGAGCCCCGGCGGGTGCGCTCCCCGGTGTCCGCCCTGTCAGGCGGCGAGAAGAACCGCCTGCTGCTGGCACGGCTTTTCCTCCGGGAGTTCAATGTTCTGATCATGGATGAGCCCACCAATGATCTGGATGTGGAGACACTGGAGCTCCTGGAGGAACTGCTGGTGTCCTACCAGGGGACATTGATCCTGGTGAGCCATGACCGCTGGTTCATTGACAATGTGGCCACGGAGATCTGGCATTTTGGCGCCAACGGCCATATTGACCAGGTGATCGGGGGCTATGCAGATCTGGAGCGCTACCTTGCGGGCCGGAAACAGGACAGCCGGAGCGGGCAGGACAGCCGTGGCGGCAGGAAGAGTGCCTCTGAGTCCCGGGGCGGCGGTGCTTCCGGTTCTGGCGCAGGTGCTGGCGGTGATCTGTCCTCACGGAGCGTCACAGGCAGCGGGAGCACTGCTGGCAGTGTCTCAGGAGAGGAGACGTGTCCTTCTTCCCAGCCCCGGCGGCTCACTTTCCGGGAGCAGAAAGAGCTGGATGAACTGCCGGAAAAGATTGCCACCCTGGAGGGTGAACTGGAGGAGGCGCAGCAGAAGATGGCTGATCCTGCCTTCTATGCCGGCGATCCTGGGGAGATCCGGAAACTTGGGATCCGGGTCACTGAACTGGAGGCATCTGTGGCTGAGGCTTATGAGCGCTGGGAACAGCTGGAGACCATGAGCCGGGAATATGAGGAGCACCGGAAGGCGGCTGCCGCCCGCTGATCTCAGAAATCTCATCTCCTGGAGGCCTGTTCTTTAGATCACGGGATCAGGGGAAGAAAAAACTGAAACCGGGAGGATGAACCGGAAATAAGATCAGATGGGATGAAGGTTGGCCAGGATGAAGAGCGGCCGGGGTGAGGTCAGCCGGGAGATTGTCTGCCGGGGAGCTGCTGAAACAGGAGAGCCGGGCAGGGAACAGTCCCGGTCCGGCTCTGGAAGTTTTACGGGAATAATGCTGCTGAACACCGGTGCAGGCCTGCAGGCCAGTGCTGGCACTCAGGGGAATGCAACTCCCGCCGCTCTGGGCGGCTTTGGTGCATCTTAGGTGTCTGCCCGATTGACGGCTGAGGCTCATGGCAGGCTGTCTGCTATCTGCTATCTGATCCTGGTTCCTCAGTTTCCGGTATTGAGCCGGTATTCCGTCTCCAGTCTTACTTGCTGTTAGCCGTCCTGGGGAACTGTCTGGAGAGGAGCACTGGGGCTCTGCCGCAGTTCTGCCGTGTTTTCCTTGCGAGAGGCCGGGGAGACGGTTTTCCGGCATCGCATCAGCATTCCCCGGGCTTCCTTCCGCGGGGTAATGCTCCGGCTCCATAATGGAGCCGGAGGGAGAGTCGTTGCCGGTTCAGAACTGTCAGATCAGATCAGATCGGATCAGATCAGATCAGATCAGATCAGGATCCCTTCCTGGCACCCCTGGCCATTAGGCGTCTGCCGGTGGCAGCCAGGAGGATCAGAAGCAGCAGGGCGGTGTCGCTCATGGATCCGCTGTGGCCGCCTTTCTTCTCATCGTAGGAGATCCGGGGCCGGGTGTACTTCACCACATAATCCTCCGGGATATCGTAACTGTCATCGGTCACGTCGAACTTGTCGCTGGTCAGGGTAATGGTCACGTTGGTGGGGTGGCTGTATTCAGCCCAGTCCTCGTAACTGTCATATCTGTAGGCGTTGGCGATGATGGTGTTGTTGTCGCTGATATCGCCCACGTTGTAGATGAAATAGTACTTGCCGTCGATCTCACAGGAGTCGGAGGAGCAGATCAGATCGTTGAGATCGTAGAAACTGCCGGTGTTGTGGTTGTACAGGAAGCCGGCTTTCTCCCGGGGGTTGCCGTAAACCACGGTTTCCTGGGAGTTGACATAGTCGGAGACACCCACCACCAGGTTGTGCTCATTGATGGCCACCGCCCGGTTGGTGGCGCCGTAGAAAGGCTTGTTCTTCACGGCGAAGGAGGTGGTGTTTTCCCGGACGTCATAGATGAACATCTCAATGGGATAGGAGTTCCGGTTCATCTTGTTGTAGCGGGCGTTGCCTATGGCAAAGCCGTTGCTGTTGGCATCCGCAAACCAGGTGGAACCGAAGTACTCGTCATCCTCACCGGGACGGTCCAGACCGCTGGGACGCAGGTGATCAGACACTTCACTGAAAGCACCATCCTCATACTTGAAGGTCCAGTAGGTGGCAATGTTGGTGGAGTCGGCGCCGATCTCATCGGTTGCTGAGTAGCCGAAAGCGTAGTAGGTGTCATCCAGCTTGATGATCCTGCGGACATCCGCCGTGCTGAGCTCATCATTGTCAGCCTTGGAGTAATGGGCCAGGAACTGGGAAGCCAGAAGTTCTCCGGTGCCGCTCAGGGCCCAGAGCACCGCTGAGTTGTGGTAGCCCGGGCAGTTGAGGAGATCCTCCCGGAAGTTGTACTCCTGGTAGTACTCGTAGCAGTAGCGGTAATTGCCCTGATCGGTGATGATGGACTCAGGAGCGGCGCCGCCGACGAGGACCGTGCCGTCATCGGTGGTGAAGGACGTGCTGGCCTGTCCGTGGCCGGAGTTCCCCAAAACCGTCTCAGTGCCGTTGATCCATACCACGGGGAAGCGGACACCGTTTTCAAAGGAGCGGTCGGTGTTGTCCACCCAGCCGGTGATGACTGAGCCGTCGGAATTAATGCTTCTCCGGAATCCGGTCAGGTTGTCGGAACTGTCTCCGCTGTTAAGCAGGGAGTAGGTGTAGGGGGTGTTCTCCACCAGGGCCTTGAAAAAACTGTGACCGTAGCCATCGTTCTCGTTTTCCTCCTCATAGTAGCCGTCGCATACTTTGGAATCATAGATACAGCCTAAGGAGTAGGAGAAACGGTCGCTGAGATCGATTTCTGTGGGGATGGAGTCGAAATAACTCCACCAGTCGTACTTGTGCTTCACCGTCAGGTAGTCGTCAGTGCCGTGGGCGATCTTGTAGCCGTATTCCCGTGTCCCGGTGGAGATCTCCGTGAGCTGGAAGAAGGGATCATCGGCAGCCACTGCTGCGGAGGAAAGGGCTGATGCCAATGCGGCTGCCAAGGCTGCGGTTCTGCAATTGAGTTTCACTGACTGTCCTCATGATAGGCGGTTGAATAACAGTGTGATTATACAACAAATTGTGCCTGTTCTCCCGGATTTGTGACCGGGATCGGGTCCTGGAACGGTCGGGATCCTCAGTTGCCGACGAGCAAAGGGAAAAAGTCATGGTCCGGCCGTGTCAGAAAGTTCTGAAAGGCGGCATGAAGAGTGTTCCCTTTTCTGACCGGGAGTAAAGAGTGTGAGCGATGTAGATGACAGGACTTTTGCGATGAGGCGGGCTCTACTTGCATGGGATCCAAGAAGTTGCGGGCGGAAAGTGCCAGGGTGAAGTTCCGGCAGAGGGCGGCTAAGTCATGAATAACAGTTACTGAGCAGTGTTCTGGCTGGAGATCAAAGAAATTTATGCATCGTCTAACGCGAGGCGCACGAGCGTTTGTGATTCTAAAACTGTCAGTGCTAGAAAAAGCTAACAATGACAGAATAATGCTTGATGATAGATAGACGTCAAATTATGACATTACGTATTTGGAAATGAAGAATGTTGGAGTTGAAAAAGGAAAAACACTAGCATTTCGTAGTTTGTTGTAGATAATGATCAAAGAAGTTACTGTTTTGGGCTTAAGATGCGGGAAAATGAGATCAAGATCATAAATTGGTATATCATGATCAGTTTATGCAGGTAATCCTTAAATCACTGCTCATTTGCTTGAGAAAACTTACAGGTTCTATCTTTTAGCGGGTGATTATGCCTTTGCAAGTCGTGCACCATTTTATTCTTTTTGGATGTAGTTTGCTTAAATCGATGTTAATACAGTAAATCCACTGGTTTTCGTTGGTATAGAAGCTTTGTGAACTTTTGGGACTTGGGATTCTTGTGTATATGGCTATCAAGTGAATTTAGAATCGAATGGAGGGTATCAAAGGATAGTTAAATTATATAAGTAGAATTTTTAGGGGTAGAATTTTTATTGAATTTAATTTGGATTTTTAGATTAGAACGCTAAATATGAATTTTGAAAAAAGGTAATTCTAGATCTAGTGCTTTTTTGCTGGTAGAAAATAGTATAAGTTGAGGAAGATGATGTTTGATAATAATAAAGAAAAAGAATTTAATGCTTCAAATGTGGTTTTTCGAAGTTGGTTTGCAAGTTTTATCTGCTGTGTGCTGAAATTCTGGATGTTGAAATTGAAACAAGAAAATTTGACATAAGTTTTAAAGCTTTAGGAATCAACTTAAATAAAATCAAATGTTGGGTACAACTGATTACGGATAAAAACACTTATGACTGTGCGTCACATAATATAGCTGTCGAAAATAAGATACAGGAAGCAGATCTCAATTTGGTTGAATTTTATGCTCAAGAAGAAAATTTGAAGAGGTTTCATGGTTTAAACAACAAAAGTTGTATGTTTGCTTCGTGATTCCTTGAGAGCGTGCGAAGTCGTTAATATAACTAATTATGATCTCTTAAATTATGATTTTTGTGTATTCTTAAATAATTGGCTGAAATTAGTATTTGTTTTAAAATCTGATTTTTTAGAATATTCTCATTTTTTAAATACCTTTGGATCATCTTGGTTAAATGGAGAACTGTTGCATAACTATGTTTCTTATATAAATGATACTTGCAACTTTGGTCAGAATTTGTATGAAAATATAAGATATTTGATTTATGACCGATACTACAACCCTAATCACGACGAGCGCGGAAGATTTGCGCCAAAACCTAAATCTGAAACATCTTCAAGTTCGGCGTATGTTCCCGGTACTAAGCCTCTACAAGAGTCAAAACTAACTATTGAAGAGATGGCATGTTCCAGATCCCGTTGGAAAAAATCCCCCGGGCGGGCAGCCACCCACCC
>ERZ842401.2861-NODE-2861-length-22275-cov-4.736949_pt1 | contig 22275 bp, 15 predicted proteins | sample MGYA00521270_ERZ842401 | MGnify/ENA primary metagenome ERZ842401 (study PRJEB31892, sample SAMEA3878208) | bioreactor metagenome | biome: Moose rumen | place: Sweden | collected 2011-10 | study: EMG produced TPA metagenomics assembly of the PRJEB12797 data set...
AGGTTGCTACTGTTTCATTTGCTGCAATCATAAAATCTTCAATTAATTTTTCACCAGTTCCTCTTTCACGAAGAACAACATCTATTGCTCTACCATCATCATCAACAATAATCTTGGCTTCATCAAGTTCAAAATCCATATATCCACGTCTAATTTTATTGGCTCTTAAAATATCCGCAAGCTCACTCATTAATCTTAATGTTTTTTCAAATGGTTCATATCCTTCAGGAATTATATTTTCTTCAAGTATTTTATTAACATTTTTATAGGTCATCTGCATTTTTGATTTAATAACACTTTCAAAAATATCATAACTAACTATATCACCTTTATGATCAATTTCCATTTCACAAGAAATAGAAAGTCTATCAACATTTGGATTTAATGAGCAGATTCCATTAGAAAGTTTATGTGGAAGCATAGGAATAACTCTATCAGCTAAATATACACTTGTTCCTCTTGATTCTGCACATTCATATAACTTAGTTCCTTCTTTTACATAATATGAAACATCAGCTATGTGTACTCCTAACTCATAATTTCCATTATCTAGTTTTTTAATACTAATAGCGTCATCTATATCTTTAGTGTCATCACCATCAATAGTAAATATTACTTCATCTCTTAAATCTTTTCTTTTGCTAATATCTTCATTATCAATATTATCTGGAATACTATCTAATTCATTCATTACTTCATCACTAAAAGTATCTTCTATTCCAAATTTATTAACTATTGATAATATATCAACACCAGGATCATTTTTATGACCAATTATTTTTAAAATTTCTCCTTTATAAGTATTACCTTGTAATTTAGCTCCTAATTTAACTACTACTTTGTGACCTTCCATAGCGCCTTTTTCTTTATCTTTATCGATAATTATATCAATTTTTAATTTTTCATCATCAAGTTTAATATGCATAGTATTTTTATCATAGTATACTTCTCCAACCATATCATTAAGTTTTCTCTCTACTATTCTTACAATTCTACCTTCTAGACGCATTCCTTTTTTACTAGTAATTTCTACAACTACTTTATCACCATTAATAGCGTTATTCATACACATTGGAGGTATAAATACATCTTCATTACCTTCTATATCTACAAATCCATAATTCTTCTTAGTAGACATCATAATACCTAGCCTTAAATTACTATTATTAAATAACATATATTTATCTTTATTAGTTCGATATATTTTTAATTCATCTTCTAATTTATTTAAGGTTTTTATTAATTCTTTAAAATCGTCTACTGTTTTTAAACCTAATACATCATATAATTCATTTACTTCATAAGCTTTATTATTTGTATTTAAGTATTCTAATATTTTATCTTCCATTTTACCACCTATACTAATTATAAATGATTTTTAAAAAAAAATATAGTATTTAACTATATTTTATTGTTTTTTTATTTATTACATTCTATTCTTAAAGTATTTATTCCAATATTAAATAATTCTTTATGGTTATCTAATTCTATTTTTTTATAATGATATATATAAATTAAATTATATTTTATTTTAATTTTAAATTTATTTTTAAATTTATCTATTAAATAATTATCATTATTTGGTACATCAAAATATTTTACTAAATTAAATTTAGATACCATTGATTCTGGAGTACTAGATATAATAACTTCTAAATTAGGATTTTTATTATATCTTTCTTTATAATTTTCTACTAATTTTTTTATCTGTGATTCATTTAATTCAATAGATAAAGTTACTCTTTTTATATTTTGATTATGTAAAAAAGCTACTGTATAAGAATTTGCTACATTAAATGAAAAATCAGATATTTTATCATTATATTTATCTATTGATCCACATTCACCTATTAATACTTTTACATTATAATTAGGATATTCATACATTACTCTAGGTATTTTAAGTACTACTTTTTCATCTAACATTATTTCATTATATAAATCTATATTATCAGTTATAATATCTTTAGCTTTATCTTTTATATTATTATAATCATTAATATTATTTATTAAATATGAATAACCTTTATCTTCATTAAATTCTAATACATTATTATTATATTCTTTTTTTATATATTCTATTTTATATAACCTTTTATTATTTAATTTATCAATTGCTATTCTTCTTATTTCATTTAAATCTTTAATATTTATAAATATATTATCATCAGATATTATATCTAGTTTATCAAATTCATATATAGTATTACCTAATTTATTTAATTGTTTTTTAATATCTTCTTTACTAGTTGGATGCTTAATACTTTTTTCAATATTAAAATCACTTTTAACTTCTATATTATTCATACCATCAGATATTTTTAATATAATAGGTTCATTTAATTTACATTTTATTGTCCCTTTTATTTTTATTTTTATTTTATTTGAATCTATTTCTTTATCAATTAAATTAACTAATTTATAATCAGTAGTTTTAACTACTTCACTATCTATATTTATATTTTTATCTATTTTTATTTCTATTATGTCTCCTTTATAAGCTTCTTCAACATACTTACCTTCTTTTTTCATTTTATAAATAGTTGTTCCATAATCTTCATTATCTAATATTCTAATACCATCTTTTAATGATAAATTATCAGTTAATTTTATCTTTATAAATCCATTTTTACTAGATACAACTTTACCTAATGGTATACCAATATGATTAGGTCTATAAGGATTAATAAAATTATTATTATCTTCATTCATTAAAAATCCTTTAGTATATTTACGATTAAATATTTTTTTAAGACTAATTATATCTTCTTCTTTTATATCTATTTTTTTATTTTCTATATATGAATCAATAGCCTTTCTATATAATTTAGTTACTAAATAAACATATTCTTTTGATTTCATTCTTCCTTCTATTTTAAGTGAATCAACACCAATATCTATTAATTTATCTATATTATATAAACTATTTAAATCTTTAGTACTAAGTAAATATTTATCATCATTTAGTATTTTTCCTTCATGTGAAAAATTATATTTCATACGACAAGACTGTGCACAAGTACCTTTATTACCACTTCTACCACCTATTAAACTAGACATTAGACACTCACCAGAATATGATATACATAAAGCTCCATGAACAAAAACTTCTAATTCTATATTAGTATTTTCTTTTATTTTTTTAATTAATTCTAAATCGGTTTCTCGAGCTAAAACTACTCTTTCTAATCCTAATTTTTCCATAAATTTAGTACCTTCTAAATTATGAATATGTGTTTGTGTTGAAGCATGTATTTCTAAATTAGGATAAACTTGTCTTATATAATCAATCATACCTAAATCAGATATTATAATAGCATCTACATTATTTTTATGTAAAAAATCAATATAATTTATAAATGGCTTTACTAATTCTTCAGTAATCATTGTATTTACAGTTACATATAGTTTTACACCATATAAATGGCAATAATTAATTGCTTCAAGCATTTCAAGATCATTAAAATTAGTAGCATAAGCTCTTGCTCCAAAATGTGTTCCCCCTACATATATAGCATCGGCGCCTGCCTGTACTGCTGCTTTTAATGAATCCATATTACCTGCGGGTGCTAAAAGTTCTGGTTTTTTCATAATACCTCCATTTAAAAAAATTGAATTATTTCAATTTTTTTATTTTAATATCATTATCTTTTATTTTGTCATATAATTCTATTAATTCATCCATTTCATAGTGTTTTCTAATATCATATAAATGTTTTAACATTTCTTCATTACATTCTACATTATAAGTTGATTCAAATAAATATTTTAAAAGTGGTATTCTATCTTGATCAAATAGATTAAAATTACTAGTGTCAAATTCTTCTCCAAAATATTTTTTATCTTTAATTAAACCATACATATTATTATCTTTTAAATAACCAATATCAATATCATCATCACAATATTCAAAAATAACATGATTATCTCTTATTACTGTCTTACTAAGTCTAACTAAATATAATTTATCACTATCAAAAAATGCACATGTTGATTTTAACATAACAAAACCTCCCAATTCTTTATAATTATATCACATTATTTCATTAATTTCATCTATTTTATATCCTAATTTATATAAATTATTTTTTATTTTATATTTTAATTCTTCTCCATTATATTTTTTAGATAATTTTTTATATTGTTTTTCATATTCTATTTTTATAGAATGACTATTATCTATTTTAATATTAGAAAGAATATTATCTATCATATATTTTTTATATCCTAAATTAATAAAATAATTAGTTAATTTTTGTTTCATAATATATTCTGATGATTTATTTAATTTTACTTTTTTACTTACTAATTTTTCTAATTTATTATATATATCTTCTTCATATTTAGATAATTCATTATTTATTTTATTTTCATCAATATTATGTTTTATTAATTCATTTTTTATTTTATCTGGTCCATCATTTGATAATCTTACTTTATCTGATATATATGAAATATAAAAATTATCATCATTTAACATTTTATTATCTTTTAATTTTTTTATAATTTTTTCTTTATCTTTATTATCTATTAATTGTTTATCTAAATATTCATTTATTTCTTTTTCACTCCTTATTTTAGTCATAATATATTTTAATGTTTTAGTATATATTTTATAATAATCATTTCTTATATTTAATTTATTTAATAATTCATTATCTATTTCTTTTTTATATAAGATATTTTCTTCTAATAATACATCTTCATATAATGTAATGGACTCTTTATTTTCTAACTCTATTTTATATTTACCACTACTTAATTTTTTGATTTTATTTATTTTCATCTAATCACCTAATAAAATTATATCACACGAACAAAAATTTGTACACAAAAAAAATACATTATTGTAAATGTATTAGTTCATTTGATATTTCTTCTAGAGCTCTACCTATTTCTTTAGTTGAATTATATTCATTTTCTTTCATTTGAAAATTTTTCTTATCTTGCATTTCTTTTGCTCTTTTTGATACTACATTAACAAGTAAGTATTTTGATCCTACTTGATTTAATAGTTTATCAATTGAAGGATATATCATATTATCACCTACCTATTATCATAATATAATATATTTTTTTTACCTTCAAGTAATTCTTAAAAATTTGACAAAACTTTACATTATCTTATTATATCTATTATTAATTTAGGTTTTTCTACTTTTTCTTCTACTATTTCAAAACACTCTATTATTTCATTAATACTTATATCAGTATTTTTACAATATATTTTTAATAGTTCTTCATTTTCAAATAGATAATCTCCTACTTTTTTATTTAAAGATAAACCAACTCCATAGTCTATTTCATCTTCTTTATTTAGACGACCTGCTCCTATTTTTCTTGCTATTTCGCCTAATTTATAAGCATCTATTTTTTTAATAAATCCATCTTTTGAACTTTTAATAGAAACCACATTTTCTTCTAAACTTATATTATCTAAATTACCACCTTGATTAGTTATAAATTCTTTAAACTTATTATAAGCTTTACCATTTTTAATATTTTCAATTAATTTTAGTCTTGCTTCTTCTTCAGTTATATTTAATGATAATGATACCATAATTGATGAAAGAGTTAATACTAAAGTAGTTAAATCTTTAGGGCCATTTCCTTTTAATGTTTCAATTGATTCTATAACTTCTAAACCATTACCAATATTTTTACCTAATGGTTCTTCCATATTAGATAAAACGCATACTACTTTTCTATCATATCTTTTACCTATTTTAATCATTAAATTTGCTAATTTAATAGCACTATCTTTAGTTTTCATTAAAGCTCCATTACCTACTTTAACATCAATAACAATTATTTTGGCCCCGGAAGCTATCTTTTTACTCATAATACTTGATGCGATTAAAGGTATTGATTCCGTAGTCCCAGTAACGTCTCTTAAAGCATATAATTTTTTATCAGCAGGAACGATATTTTTAGTTTGTGATATTACTGCACATCCCACATTATTTACTTGATTAATAAATTCTTCATCAGTTAAATTTACTTTAAATCCTTGAATAGATTCTAATTTATCGATTGTTCCACCAGTATGTCCAAGTCCTCTACCACTCATTTTAGCAACTTTTACACCAAGTGATGCGACTAAAGGGGCAAGAACTAAAGTAGTTTTATCTCCTACTCCTCCTGTTGAATGTTTATCTACTACTGTTCCATCTATTTTACTTAAATCAATTTGTTCTCCACTTTCTAACATTACCTTTGTTAAATTAGTTGTTTCTTCATCTGTCATACCATTTATTACAATTGCCATTAGAAGTGAACTTATTTGATAGTCTTTTATTTCTCCATTTACATATCCCATAACAGCATATTCTATTTCTTCATATGTTAATTGTTGTTTATTTTTTTTCTTCAATATTATATCTATTATATTCATAAAGCACCTACCTTATAATTTTATTTTATCAAAAACAATATATTTATTCAATAATTATTTTAAAATATAACAAGTTCTATACATTCTAGGATCAGATGAATACTCCATAACAAATTTATCATCTTCTTTACATATTATTATACCTATTGTTTTATCTTGATTTATTGTTTTTAAATTTTTATCTATATAATTCATATAGTGTCTAATTTGTCCTATATGTTCTTTTTTTAATTTAGTAATTTTAAGTTCTAATACTGTATAACAATTAAATTTTATATTAAACAACAATAAATCTATATAGTTATAATTATCTCCTACTTTTATTTTATATTCACTATCTATAAAACAAAATCCATCACCTAATTCTTTCATAAAAGATGATATATCTTCTAAAATAATTTGTTTTAATACTTTTTCAGAAATTTTTTCATATTTATATTTATTTTTAATTATTATTGGTTGTTTTATAAAATCCTGAATTTCATTTTTTTCATTATTAATTATTTTTTCTTTCGTATTTATAGGTAATCTTTCATATTCATTATTTCTAATTTTTTCTCTTAATTTTCTATATGATAAATTTTGCATTTCACTTATTTTTATATAATAATTTATTTTATTTATATCTTTAAGTGGTAAAAGTTCTGTATAATGGGACCAAGTCAATTTGGTCGCCATTGCCGACCAAATTTCATCTTTAAATAATAAATAAAATTGTCTTATTCTTCTCAATGTTCTTTCATTATATTTCTTACCAACTTCTTTAACTAACTTCTTAGAATATTCTTTTATTAAACCATCACCATATTTTGCTCTTTCTTCCCCACCTTGTGCTTCTATAAGTAATTTTCCTACATTATAATAAGTTTCTAATTCATGTTTATTTTTACTATAGTCTTTTATTTTACTATATATTTTATTATTAATTAATTGTTCTTTTATTTCATTATAATAATTCATAACATCCTTTCTAAAAAGAACAGATTATTCATCTGCTCTTTTACTTGATAGATAAGTAACTTTTTCAGCTACTAATTCCATCACAGTTTTGTTTTTATCTTCTTCTTCAATAGTTTTAGATTGTAGTCTTCCTTTAACTCCAAGAAGATCACCTTTATGACAGTATTCTGCAGCATTTTCTGCTACTCCTTTCCATAAAGTACAAGATATGAAATCAGTATCATATTCACCATCCATATTCTTATAACTTCTAGGAACAGCAAGAGTAATACTTGTTACTTTATTTCCATTTTCCGTAACATATAACTCTGGATCTCTTACAAGTCTACCAACTATCACTGATTGATTAAGCATAAATCACCTCCTTCATCTTAAATTTAACACATAAAAAAAAAGAAAACAAATCACAGTTTTCCCTTATTTTTACTTATTTTTTTCATATTTTTCTAAATCTGTCTAAGCAGATTTGGAATATCTGCATTTCTTTTTTTACAAATTTGGCAAAACACTACTAAAAGTAATTTTTTAACAAATGATTTAATTCTACAGCATATTCCATAGGTAATTCTTCTCTAAATCTATCAATAAATCCCATTATAATAAGTTCTTTCGCTTTTTCTTCACTTATACCTCTACTCATTAAATAGAATAATTTATCTTTAGATATTTTAGCAACTGTTGCTTCATGATTAATACTAGATGAGTTATTATGAACTAAATTAGTTGGTATTGTATCACTTTTAGATTCATCATCAATAATAATTGTATCACATTTAACTGTACTACTAGAATTAAGAGCTTTTTTACTTATTTTAACAAGTCCTCTATATGAAGCATTTCCACCATTAGCTGCGATTGATTTAGATATTACATTACTATGAGTATTTGGAGCTAAATGAATCATTTTAGAACCTGCATCTTGAATTTGGCCTGTAGTCGCAACTGCGATAGATATACAATTTCCTTTTGCTCTTTTACCATTTAAAATACAACAAGGATATTTCATATTAACTTTAGATCCTATATTACCATCTATCCATTCCATTGTTCCATTTTCTTCTACAATAGCTCTTTTTGTTACTAAATTATATACATCACTACTCCAATTTTGAATAGTTGTATACCTACATTTAGCGTCTTTTTCTACATATATTTCTACAACAGCTGCATGTAATGAATCAGATGTATAAGTAGGAGCTGTACATCCTTCCATATAATGAAGTTCTGATCCTTCACCTACAATTATAATTGTTCTTTCAAATTGTCCCATATTTTTACTATTTATTCTAAAATAACTTTGTAATGGTCGATCTATTTTAGTATGAGGTGGTACATAAATAAATGAACCTCCACTCCATACAGCACCATTTAAAGCAGTATATTTATTTTCATCATATTTAACTAAATTATTAAAGTATTTTTTAAATATATCAGGATATTTTTTTAAGGCAGTATCTGTGTCACAGAATATAACTTTTTTTTCTTCTAACTCTTTTATCATATTATGGTATACAGCAACACTATCAAATTGAGCACCAACTCCATCTAAATATTTTTTTTCAGCATCGATTAATCCTAAATCATCAAATGTATTTTTAATCTTACAATCTACTTTACTCCAACTATTTTCAACATTATCAGTTATTTTTTTAAAATAAGTTATTATATCAAAATCTATATCTAATGGAGGTCCAAATTTAGGATTAGGAGTTTTTTCAAAATATTCATATGCTTTTATCCTAAAATCAGTCATCCATTTAGGTTCATTTTTTATCTTAGATATCTCTTTTACTGTATCAATACTCAATCTTTCTAAAGTTTTCATATAACCACCAATATTTATTATACTAAAAAAATTTATAAAAAAAAACCTTAAAGGTTTAATTTTTATCTATTTGTTTTAATATTTTTTCAAATCCCCACCAAGGAAGTAATGCACATTTCTTTCTATTTGGTTGTTTATATATATCATTATAAACAATTGCTTCTTCTAATTTTTCTTCATTATATTCTTTTTCATCTATCATATTTAAAAAATTCAAATAGATTTCTTTAGCTTCTTCTATAGTTTTACCAATAAGTGATTTAATCATGATAGATGTTGATGAAGTACATATAGCACAAGCTTCTCCATCAAATCTAGCATCTACTATTTTACCATTATCTACTTTTACCATTAAATTTATTTCATCAATACATGATTCATTATTGGTATTTACTTTTATATAACTATCATCATCAATTAATCCTCTATTCATTGGATTTTGATAATTTTCAAGTATTATACCCCTTCTAAATTCATTATCCACAATATCATCTCCAAAGCGTTTTATGATTTTTTTCATTATAAAGTATTTTAGGAGTTATACAAGTAACATAGTATTTATAATTTTCTGAATATTCTCCAACAATATTTTTACCTGTATATACTTCTAGTTCACTTTTTAATTCATATAATTCTTTTATTTTGTCTTCTCTATTTTGATCTTTTAATCTTCCATATGTTCCAACAATAACATTTTTATTACACAAAATAGAATCAATTATAGTATTTTTAGTAGTTTCTGTTATTGGAAGCTCAGTAATAATATTTCTTACATTTTTTATTTCTATTTTTTTATTATGTCCATAATTTAAATATAAATTATTATTTTCTTTTGTTATTGTCCCATTTGTTTGTAATAAATTAGGATTTATTATCTCATCACTTTTTGCGTATTTTGACACAATAATACCCTTTGAATTAATAGGTAAATACATCAAAACAGAATCTTCTTTTATTTTATCTAATTCTATAGTTAATCTTTTAGGAATAAATCCAACTGATTCTATAAAATTTTCATAATATGTTAATACATATTTATTTTCTTCTAACCAACGATTAAAATCATTATTTATTTTTTTATTTTTTAGCATTGTTTTATCTAATGTCTTTTTATATTCTTCAAATAATAAATTCATATATTCTTCCATAGCATCACTTCCTAATTGTCACGTATTCTAACAAAAATATCATACTTTGTCAAATTGTTATTTTTTCTATTTCATTAGCAATTAATTGATATTTATCATATCTTTTTTCTACTTTAGCTTTTATCTTTAAAATATCGCCTAATTTTATATCATATTTTTTTAAAGTTTCTGGAAATAATATTATATCTATACTATCTAATTCATCACTTCCAGTTATAAAACACATTTTTTCATTTTTCTTAGTATCAGTATATTTAACTTTATCAACTATTACTCCAACACTTATTACTTTATTAAAATATGTTTTTACATCTTTAATAGATATAATTTCTTTATTTTTAGCTTTTAATTCTAATATTGGATGGTTACTTAAATAAAAACCAAATACCTCTAATGATCTTTCTAATAACTCTTTTTTACTATATTCAGCATATTGTTTTAATTCTGGTTTATCTATTTCACCAATTTCTTTATATAATTCAGCATAATTAATAATTATATCAATATTATTAATTAAAGTTCGATGATTTATTTTAAATGAATCAAAACATCCAGCATCTATTAAACTAATTAGGGTATTTTTATTAACTACTTTTCCATATGTTCTTACTGTAAAGTCAAATATATCTTTATATTTAGATTTTTCTCTTTCTTCTAGAATATATTTACTAGCATTATATCCAATATTTTTAATACAAGATAATGGAAATCTTAATGAATCTTTTTCTACTTCATATAAATTAGTACTTAAATTTATATCAGGATTTAAAATATTAATATCATTTAATTTTGCTTCATAAATATATTCTTTTGTACTAGATGTACCAATAACATTATCTAGTAAACATTTTAAGAAATATTTGGAATAATTAGCTTTTAAATAAGCCATTTGATATGAAATAATTGAATATGCGATAGCATGTGATTTATTAAATCCATATTCAGCAAATTTTAATATCATATTAAATACTTTTATAGAAACTTCTTTACTATATCCATTATTAATAGAACCACTAATAAATTTATCTTTTTCTTTTAATATTAATTCTTCTTTTTTCTTACTCATTGCTCTTCTAAGTAAATCAGCTTCTTCTAATGAATAACCTGCCATTACATTAGATATTTTCATTATTTGTTCTTGATAGATTATTATTCCATATGTTGATTTAAGTATTTCTTCTAATCTAGAATCAATATAATCTATTTTTTCTAAACCATTTTTTCTTCTTACAAAAGAATCTATATTTGACATAGGTCCTGGTCTATATAACGCTAATGCAACAGATAAATCTTCAATATTATCAGGTTTTAATTTTTTTAAGAAATTTTTTATACCATAAGATTCAAATTGAAATATACCAGTAGTATTAGCTTCTTTAAATATTTCATAAGTTTTTTTATCATTTAAAGGTATTTCTTTTAAATTTAAATTAATATTATCTTTTTTTAAATATTCTAATACATTAGATATTATATTTAAATTTTTTAACGCTAAAACATCCATTTTAAGTAAACCTAATGATTCAATATAATCTTTAGTAAAACAAGTTATATACATATCATTATGTTTAACAATAGGTAAAACTTCATCTAAATTTTTATTTGATATAACGATACCTGCGGCATGGACAGAAGTATGTCTTTTTAATCCTTCTAATTTTAAAGCTATTTTATATAAATCTTTTAACTTTTTATTATTATCTACTAATCTTTTTATTTCTTTATTTTCATAGTTCTTTCTTAAACTTATTTTAGAATCAATTAATTTTATAAAATAATCTATTTCTTTTAAATCTAAATCCATTACTCTAGATACATCTCTTAAAGCTTGTCTAGATGCTAAAGTCCCAAAAGATACTATTAAAGCAACTTTTTCTTCTCCATATTTTTTAGTACAATATTCTATTATTTCTTCTCTTCTACTATCTTCAAAGTCAATATCGATATCTGGCATAGTAATACGATTAGGATTTAAGAATCTTTCAAATAATAAATTATATTTAATAGGATCTATTTCAGTTATACCTAAAGCATAAGCTACTAAAGAACCGGCTGCACTACCTCTTCCTGGTCCTACTAAAATACCATTTTCTTTAGCAAATCTAACATAATCCATAACTACTAAAAAGTAATTACAAAATCCCATTTGTTTAATTATTTCTAATTCATGTTTTATACGATCAATATATATTTTTCTTATTTTATCTCCAAATTTATTTTTAAGACCTACCCTACACATTTCTTTTAAATATGTATATTCGTTATAACCTTCTGGTACTTCATATATAGGAAGTAAATCATTTCTTTTTTCTAAATTAACATTACAATTATCATATATATATTTATATATATCATTTTCTTTTTCTATTTTTAAAGAATAATCTTCTTTTATATTAATTTCATTTATAGTTATATTTTCTTTTATACCTTTTAAATATAAGTAGTATATTTTATCATTTTTATTTAGATAATATATTTCATTCATATATATACATGGTTTATCTATATTTTCTTTTTCTAATTCATCTTTATATCCAATATAGATATCATTATATATTTTATTTAAATCATTATAAATATTTATTGATTTATATGGAAGTATACATATTAAATCTTCATTATATTTATTTAGTAATTCAAAACTTTTTTCTGATTTATTTATCTTTATTAAGTTTTTATATCCATTATTTCCTTTAGCATACAATATTATTTTTAAATTATCGATTTCTATTTCTAATCCTATTATAGGTTTTATATTATATTTACTACATTCTATAATAAATTCATATACTCCATATAAATTATTATCAGTAATAGTTAAAGCTTTTAAATTTAAATTAGAAGCATATTTAACTAATTCTTTTATTTTGATAGTACTATCTAATAAAGAGTATTCTGTTTTAATATTTAAAGGTATATACATACTATCACTTCCTATATTTATTATAATACAAAACACAAAGAAACTAAAGAAATAAATTATATTTTAAATAATATTATAATAATTAGTATTATTAAAAAATGTAGGTTTTTCCTACATTTTTTTAAAATTTAACACTAGTGTATATAGACACTATTATTATTTATTTACCCATTTCCATCCATTCCATGATCCTTGCAATGTACTACCGTTATAAAACTCAACATACCATATATCTGTTGGATTAGTAAAATCAGACCTTTGAACAAGACAATAGTAATAAGTTTTTCCATCTGAATCAGTGCTTTTTCTAACTTCACTATAAGTTTTTAGAGAGCCATTTGATGGCCTAGCTTTACATGACGTTGCAACTTTACCTTCTATAATTACATTATATACTTGTGAAGTATTTGGGTTTACACTTATGACAAAACCACTATTACTTTTAGTAGATGAATTATTAGTATATTGTTTTAAAATTGGATATGTCGTTGAACTATTAACCATACCATTAACAATAGATCTTCCTTTCGAAGAATCATAAGGAAATATTGTTGATGATGTAACAGCTGAAGTTTGCCAGAAAGCATTTTGATTTGTTGAGTACATATTAGCATAAAAAACTGTCATTGTTTTTCTATTAACTACTGCATGATCTGAAGCACTAAATGTTCCTCCATTTATTGTACAAGTTCCTGAATTATCTAATACTCTAGCAGTTGTACTAGATGTATTTTGGAATGTTCCATTTGTTATTGTTAATGTTCCACTATTACTTATAGCAGTACTTCCTGTACCAGTTATTTTTCCATTACCATTTATAGTAAGCGTTCCACTATTTGATAAAGATCCAGTTAATGTTTTTCCATTTAGATTAAGTGTTAGAGATTTACCACTTGCTACTGATACACCTTCTGAAGCATTTTTAAGCAATGTTACTGTTCCTGAACTAATAGCATTTACTGCTAATTGCACTGAAGAGTAACATGCCGTATTACTTGTTTTTGCTGTACCTATTCTTATATATGTTGAATTACTTGATGAGCAATTTCCTGCACTATCACAAGCTCTTACATAAACTAATTGATTTCTTTGAGCACTAAAAGCTGTAGTTGTATATGATGTTGATGCAGAATTAGCATATGTAACCCAAGTACTTCCATTATCAGTACCAGTCGTTGTAGCGCTTGAACTATAAGTATATTGATAATATGCAATACCAACATTATCAGTTGAGCTAAGTGTCAAAGCAAAACTATCTCCAGTACATACTTCATTTGAAGGATTTGATATAGTTGGTTTTGAAGGTGGCGTTGTATCTCCACTTGTTGTTGTGAAACTGTTATAACTTGATGTTGTTAAACCATTACCAGCTTCATCATTTACTCGTGTTTTTACATAATATGTTGTTCCTGAACTTAATCCTGTTAAAGTTCTACTACTTTGCCATGTATATCCACTATATGCACTTGTTGAATATCCATATTCTAGTGTACTAGTATCTAGTCCACAACCATCTGTTTGTTTATTTGTTAAAGTTGCTCCTGTTGTTGTTATACTACTTACTGTTGGTTTTGTTGTTCCTGGTGGATCTGTATCTACATCTGTTATTGTATACGTTGCATATGATAATAGTTCATTTCCATCATGTATTCTTCCATATATTGTTATTCTTGAAACTGTTTTATCGATTGTTATTGTTGGCCATGATGTTGTTGTATACCATTCACCTGCAGACATATATGAGCTTCCTGATAATGTCCCACTACATGATAACGACGGACTTGTACTAGTTCCACATTTTGTTGCCGTAATATCATTTTTTGCTACATCTCCAACGGATACTTTCCAATATCTTTTTGGATTTGTTATATTACTATAACTGTAGTTTACATCTATTTTTGCTTGTCTTGCACATGTTGTACTACTTGGTGTTCTTTTTATACTTTCAAATACTATTCCATATTGACTTGAACTACTAACACTACCAATTGTTTTACTTGTACTATCTGATGTTGCTGTTTTATTAACTCCATTTGTACATCTTACTTTAAAATTATATGAACTTCCTGATGTTAATCCTGTAAATTTATAACTTGATGTTGTTCCATTTGATGTATAACTAGTTCCTCCATTTTTACTAAATTCATATTTGCTTATATCTGATTCACCATCTGAACATGACGCATATACTGTTGCTGTTGTTGTTGACGTTGACACACTTGATATTGATGCTGATGGTTCACTAGCATCTACATATATATTCATCGCACTTGGTGATGTACATGTTGTTGTTCTTCCTACTCCATCTTCTATTACTATACTTGGTGTTGCTGTTTCAGTTGTTGTTGTATATGTTTTTGTTAAACTACTTGCTTTACATCCTGAACCTGCACTTCCATCTGTATTTTCATCTGTACACCCTACACTTATTGTTCTACTTAATGCCCATGTTGTTGATCCTCCACTGAAACTTCCACATTCTGGTGCTTTATCATCTATATGTGTTGTTTCTGCTGTTGGTGTATCTAATAAGTTTGATCCATCACTTATTGCTGCATACACTGTTCCATTTAATGTTAATGTTACTTCTACACTTGCTGTACTTGATGATCCTGTTCCTACTTGATACCATACTCCTGCACTCATGTTCTTTGTAGAATCTCCACTACAATTCTTTGTTGTTCCACTTAATGTTCCTGTACATGGTGTTACATCTATATTACTTGTTCCTCCACTTGTACTTTTTACATAATAATATGCATTTGTGATTTCTCCTTTTGTATATGTCGCTGTTGCTATATGACTTGTATCCCATTCTGTATCATCAAATACTACTGTTGGTGATGTAAATTGTTTTGTTGTTACTTTTCTTGCTTCACTTTCTATTTTCTCTGTTATTCCACTATTTACTCTTGCATTATTATTTGCTCTTGTTTTTATATAGTAATCTGTATTTCTTGTTTTTCCACTAAATACATTACTACTTTGCCACTCATATGTTCCATTTTCACTTGTTGATATTCCGTATTCTAATGCATCTGTATTTATATCACTTTCTTCATCTCTTTGATTACTTGTTACTGTTATACTTTCTGTATCTACTACTCCACTTGGTGCATCATCACTTGGTTCTGTTGTATCTATCTTTGTTATTTTTATTGAACTTGATCCTGTATTATTTTTTCCATCTGTTATTCTTACAAATACTTCTTCATTTTTTGTTACTTCTATTTCACTATTATTTAATCTTTCCCATTTATTATCTTCATGTCCATCTTTTTGATACTCTAAATATGTCCCTTCTATCTCTTCATATGTTACTTTAAGTATTTTGCTTACTTCCCAATCAGCTGCTGTCTCTTCATTTTTATATCCTATTTGTGGTGCTTGCATATTTACTGTATCTACTGTTATTGTTTTTATTGTCTTTTTTCCTTTTATATTTTTTACTTCTATTCTAAATGTATATTTCTTATTTGATTCTAGATTATCTTTTAAATATGTTCCTGTTAATGATGTTTTATCTTCTAATGATATTTCTTCTTCTGTTTCACCATCTATAAAATATAATTTTACTTCTTTTATTCCTACTTCATCTTCTATTACATAGTTTAATCTTATACTTTTTGTTGTTGTATTCGTTGTAAGTACAATATCAGATTCTTTTAAATCTTTTTCGTCTTTTTCACATTTTATTCCTGATGTTGTTGCTATTTTTCCATCATAATCTACTATATATTCATTTATACATAAACTGGCACTTGTTACTGTTGCTTTTTCTATTGTTATATTTCCATGTGCTGGTCTTCTCCCTTTTATTTTTACTTTTTCTTTTATATCTATTACATCATATTCTCCATCTTCTATCAATTCTCTTTCACTTGTATATTCTGATAATTGATTTTCTTTGTTTATCGCATCTATATACCCATATGTAGAGTCTATTGCTGCTTGCTTATTTGCTTTTTCTATTACATTTATCACTACTGGTAATGCAATAACGGCGATAATTGCTAGTATTACTATTACTGCTAGTAATTCTATTAATGTATATCCTTTCTTTTTATTATTACTATTACTTAAAATGCCCCCAAGATTGCATTTTGTTAACATATTTTCAACTCCTATCATACAGTCCTTTTACTATACAAAATTATATCAAAAAAATCAGTTTATTCAGGTAATAATCCCCATCCAGTTATTACATACCTTCCATTTGTATCTTTTGCTCCACCAGCTGGTTTATTAATTACTTGATTTTTTTCTACTAATGTAGCAGAAGTACCACCATCTAAGTTAGCAGCATTATATGCTCCATATTTTTGTAATGTTTCAATCATATCTTTTAATGAAGCACCAAATAAATAGTTTTCTCCATCAACAACTAAAAACATTACAACTCCATCTTTTCTTTGAGCAATAGCAACTCTTGGTGCTTTTCCCCATGGATCTCCTACTATTTCTAACGCTTTACCATTAACTATTAAGAATGGTCCAAATTGTAAAGCATCACGTAAGTTTTTATTTTTAATAGCATTTTCAGCAGAATCATTTGTAAGTAATAATTTATTATCATAAGTAAATCCAATTAATTCAGCATTTGGATTATAACCATCTGACCATAATATTTTTCCATCTTTTACTACATATCCATTTGGAATACCACTACCATATCCACTATCTTTAAATCCTCCACCATTTATACATACTAATCCTTTTTCTCTTTCACACATTGTTATTACACGTTCACCATATTTTGTACCTAATTGTTCTTTAGCAATTAGATGTACTTTAGAAGGATCATATATAGCAACTAAGTATCCATCAGCACTTCCAACTTTTATATTTAATATTTTATAATCATCATTTGTTTTATCTCTTGTAAGTAATTCTTTTTCATATTCATCTTTAAAAGTAGTTTTTTCTTTTGTATCTATAACTATATCTTTGGTATCAGTAGAATCAGTTAATTTTACAAAATAATTACTATTTTTAATATTTTCTACGGTATTTTCACTATATAGTACATATGCGAAATATTTGTGATGCATTGTTTTTAAAGCAGTATTTACAAATAAATTTCTAAAATAATTAAATGGTCCATACGCTAAAAAGAAGCATGCGAATGCTATAACATCAAGTATTATAAATAAATATGTTGTTTTTTTCTTAAACATTGTTATGCCTCCAATTCAAATGGATTATTAATTGTACCATTACCTTTTAATTTAGTTGTTTTACTAATACATACTGTAGGTCTTATTTTATTAGTTGATATTTCTTTACTATCATTTATAGACATTACTACGTTATTATATCTATTTAATAAGAAATAATTAGTTAATGTGTTATCCATATTTATGTCAGAAATTGATAATAATCCAACCTTTGTTTTAATATTTTTATTATATATATCTTTATATGATGTTTTATAATCACCGGTATAATAAGTACAATCTATTAAATTATTTTTATAAGTTAAGCTATTATAATAAGTAGTATTTAAATAATTAGCTATAGATGTATTTAATTTAGTATCAAATTCATTATTATAATATTTTAAATATCTTATTCTATTATCATTAACTAAATTAGTATTAACAAGTTTAATTATTTCATTATCACTATCATAGACAGTATATAAATCATTACCTAATTTAACATAACTATTAAATTTTATATTATTATCTTCTTTTTCTATTCTATATGGATTATTTTTAGTACCATCACCACTAGTTATACCAATAGTATTTTTTAAAGTAATAACAGGTTTTATTCCATGGATATTAGTTGCTAAATCATTTGATAAATTACCTTCACTAATATACCATAATTTATTCGTTTCTTTTTTATTTACTGTCCATAAACTACCTGTATTATTAATATAGCTATCTTCATTTTTACTATTTAAATAATCAGCTACATTAAGTAAACTTACATATTTTTCTGTTTCTTTTTTATGACATGTTATATTTTTTAAATTATTAATATCATCTAAACAAATAGTAGTTGGTACTAAATATTTTTCTTTATCATTTAATTTATCTATAAAAATACCAGTATATTCATTACTTTTATTTAACCAATCATTTATATCAGATGTTAAAAAATCATCTTTAACATAAGCTAAATCAGTTAATTTAGAATCTGTTATTAAAACAACTGAATTATCATTATTCACTTTAACAATACGCCATAATATATTTGAATATATTAAATAATTATTTACATTAGTACCTTTAAATACTAATTCACCATTATTATTATAAAGACCATCATCACTTTTAACTATTTTATTATTCTTACTTATTGTCATACTTAGTACTTCACTTTTAGTATTATTACTAGCTTTTTTATTATATTTTATATAATAATATCCAAATCTAGCACCATATACTAAAATAGATCCTAGTATAAATATAATACTTATAATTCTAAACTTCTTCTCCATTCTTACTCTCCTACACTACATATTATTATATAGTATGTAATTAAATTAATCAAGTTTATAATCAATATTTTCACATATTAAATTATAATATTTATTTTTGTATTTATTATAATTACTTTTATTTTTAATAGTCCAAGCTATAACAGGTTTATTTTTCATAAATTTTCGTATTTTTTTATTATTATATAAAGTATATTTACAAGAAATAAAATCTGGTTTACAAATATTTAAAAGAATCATACTTGAAGATATTTTTTCTTTCAAATTATTTTTTTTATTATCTACTAATAACCCTCTAATATAGTTTTTTCGATATTTTTTAAACCATCTAATAGTAAGAGGATTAAAACTTTTAACGCAAAATATTCCTTTATAATTATCTAATAATTTAACTGCCTCTTTTTCTAATAACCCAACTTTTCTATCATATTTAAATTCAACTATTATTGGTACTTTTCCATCTACTAGTTTAAGTACTTCACTAAATAGTGGTATTTTATTATTAGTATTTAATAAATTAATATTTTTGATATCTTCATATGTACAATCTTTTAACTCTTTATCAATATTAGCCATTCTTTTTAAATTATTATCATGAAAAACTACTATATTATTATCTTTCAATAAATGAATATCTAATTCAATAATATAATTTTTATCTATAGCTTTTTTAAATGCATTTATAGAATTTTCTGGATTCTTATTATCATGTAATCCTCTATGAGCTATTATATTAGTTTTTAAAAAGCTTAAATCTTTCATATTATCACAACCTTATAGGATTAATATCACATTCTACTTTTATTTTATTTTTTCTATATAAATCATTAATATATATTAATTCCTTTTTTAAAATTTCTGTATGTTTAAATTTTATCATAATATTAGTATTATATATATTGTTAATTTTTGGAATAGAACTTACACTAGGACCTAATATATATGTATCAGGCATATTTTTATTTTTTAAATAATTTGTTATTTTTTTACCAATTAATAAACAATCATTTAAATCATATCCCGATATTTTAATTGAACATAAATTATAATAAGGACTATATTTTAATTTTTTTCTTATACTTAATTCTGTGTTATAAAATGTTTGATAATCATGTTTACTCGCACATATTATACTATAATGATCAATATTAAATCCTTGAATTATAACTTCTCCTTTAATAGAAGCTCGTCCAGCACGACCAGCTACTTGTGTTAATAACTGAAATGTATTTTCACTACTTCTAAAATCAGGTATATTTAATGTTTGATCAGCATTTATAACACCAACTACTGATACATCCTTAAAATCAAGCCCTTTTGCTATCATCTGTGTACCTATTAAAATATTATATTTTTTATTTTCAAAATCTTTTATAATTTTAGAGTGAGCTCCTTTAGTACTAGTTGTATCAACATCCATCCTAACTACTTTAGAATTTAAAATATTATCTTTAATAAATTGTTCTAATTTTTCAGTGCCCATTCCTGTATCATTTATATCTAAGCTACTACATTCTGGACATTTTTCTAATTTTTTAGTAGCAAAACCACAATAATGACATCTAGAATTATTAGATTTTCTATGATAAGTAAGTGGTATATCACAATTAGGACATTTATGAGTAAAACCACAATTTTTACAAGAGGTAATAGTAGAATATCCTCTTCTATTTAAAAGTAACATTACTTGTTCATCTTTGTTTATTGCTTCTTTTATTTTAGTCATTAATTCTTCACTAATTATTTTATTTCCTTTGCGATATTCATCTTTCATATCAATTAATGTAACTTTAGGTAAATTATTATTTATTCGATGCTTCATTTCAAGTAATTTATATTTACCTATTTTAGCTTTAGTATATGATTCTATACTAGGTGTAGCACTTCCAAATATTAATTTACATTTATGATAATTAGATCTAAATAAAGCAATATCACTCACACTATATCTAGGATTATTTTCTTGCTTATAAGTAGTTGAATGTTCTTCATCTACAATAATTACACCTATGTTATCTAAAGGAGCAAATATTGCACTTCTAGCTCCAATTACAATAGATACTTCTTTTCTTTCAATTTTTCTCCATTCATCATATTTTTCTCCATTAGATAAACCACTATGAAGAATTGCGACTGAATTTTTAAATCTAGCTTTAAATATTTCAACTAATTGTGGTGTTAAAGATATTTCTGGTACTAATACAATAGCTGTTTTATTTAAATTTATATAATGTTCTATCACATTCATATAAACTTCTGTTTTACCACTTCCAGTAACGCCATGTAATAAATATGGAGTTATTTCTTTATCATTAATTATCTGATTAATAACATTTTTTTGTTCACTATTTAACTCATGTTTTTGATCTATTTTATTATAATTATCTTTTAATCGATAATCTTCATATTTTATTTCACTAATTATATTATTTTTAAGTAATGTATTAATACTAGATAAAGATATATCTTTTAATTCACTTTTTAATATTTCTTTATCTTTTAATAATTCAACTATTTCTTTTTGTTTATTATTTTTTATTAATGATTTATCATAATTATCATTTAATTTAATAT
>ERZ842401.2862-NODE-2862-length-22270-cov-10.029395_pt1 | contig 22270 bp, 16 predicted proteins | sample MGYA00521270_ERZ842401 | MGnify/ENA primary metagenome ERZ842401 (study PRJEB31892, sample SAMEA3878208) | bioreactor metagenome | biome: Moose rumen | place: Sweden | collected 2011-10 | study: EMG produced TPA metagenomics assembly of the PRJEB12797 data set...
TGAAAACCGCACGATTTGTTTTGGCGAAGTTGCACGATTTGTTTTGGCGATTATACTATTCTTCTTGAAATTCTCCGCCTGCTCGAAGATGGCCTTGAAAACCTCGTCGCGGGTGGCGGGTGGGTAGCCGTGTTTGGAGAGTGTGAGGATGATCTGCACCTTCAGCTGCGCCTTGATGTCAGCACGCTTGTCCCAGTCAATAAACTGGGAACTGTCGTCAACCTTTTCTTTGACAGCTTGCGCAATCTCAATATACTGTTCTTCGGTGTATTGGTCCAGAAATCCATACTTTTCGGCCACTGACTTCAGAATGTCGTAGAAAGCCTTCACCTCAATATCCGGAATGCCTTCCGGCAAAACGCTGTCTTTCTTGATTTCTTCGAACAAATCGGCCAGCTGTTTGGCGACTTCGGTCACAATCTCGTCGGCCAAGACAATGTCGTCGGAGCGATCGTTGTAGATGTCGATGATTTCGTTCAGACGCTCAGTGAAGCTGATAGCCTTCACCTTGTTTACCTTCTTCACGCTGTCAATCACGCGCTTGAGAAGCTGTTCCATCAGCTTGACTTTCGTGTTCTTGTATGGCAGATTCTTCAGCTTATCCATATATTGTGATGCCAACAGGTCTATCTGCTTGGCATCGTTGAGCTGCAGGTTGTTGATGGCCACCACCTCTTCCGAAATCAAGGCCTCGTTGACCAACTTCAACACATGGCGGTTCATTTGTGTGGCATCGGGCGACACACCCGTGGTGGTCTTGAATATGATGGAACGAACGGCCGTGAAGAAATGCACATCGTCAATCTCCTCCTTTGTGATTCGTTCGTCATTATTGCACATATTGTAGGCCGACTTCATAATAAGGGTGTGCTTCATGAATCGTTTCTCGGTCTCTTCGGTTTGCTGGATGTGTTCGGCAGACATCTGCAGGGCATTCAATTGTTCCAACGGCGTACCCATAAAGAACCTGCTGTACTCAAAACCCGTAAACATACGTCTAAGCAGATCCAGTTCGTCTTTGAACAGCTTCACGGCATTGTCGATGGTTTCCACCGGTGTCTCGTTCTGTCCGCCGTTGGCATATTTTTTCATCGCCTGGTTGAACTTTTTCTTAATGCCTAAATAATCGACAATCAAACCTTTATCCTTGCCCGGATAGTTTCTGTTCACCCGACTGATGGTCTGTATCAGCGTATGCATTTGCAACGGCTTGAAGCAGTACATGGTATCCAAGCAGGGCACATCAAAGCCCGTAATCCACATATCCACCACGATGGCAATCTTGAAGTTCGACTTCTCCTCCTTGAATTGCAAATCGAGTTTCTTGCGCTCTTCGTCGGTGCCCAACAGCTTGTACAGTTCAGGATCGTCATCTTTCTGACGGATGCAGACTAACTTGATTTTCTCGATGGGCTTGATCTTTTCCGCTTCTTCCTTGGTCAGCTCTTCGCCATCGCCACAGATTCTCACCTCTGCCCACTCAGGCCGCATGGCGACAATCTCTTTGTAGATGGCGAAACCGATCTCACGGGTGGCGCAGACAATCATTGCCTTGCCCTTGACGGTACTGCCTTCTTCCACGCGCCGTTCGTAGTGCTGCACAAAATCCACCGCCAGACGGTGAATGAGGTCAGGACTGTTGAGCAAAATGCTCATCTGCGTCATCGCCCGCTTGCTCTCCTCAATCTGGTATTCCGACGAGCCCTCTTCCGCGCATTGGTCGTAGTAGGCCTCGATTTGCTTGATGAGCTCGCCATCGGCAATAACACGCGACGCACGGCCTTCGTAGAGGATGGATTTGGTGATGCCGTCCTCCACGGCTTCTATCATGGAATATTCATCCACGACAGCGCCAAAGACCTCCATCGTAGAATCTATCGGCGTGCCGGTGAAACCCACGTATGTGGCATTCGGCAACGAATCGCGCAGATATCTGGCAAAACCATACGAACGTTTCACACCTGCCTCCGTAATGGCCAACTTTTCCTCCAAATTGGTCTGCGTACGGTGCGCTTCATCGCTGATACAAATGATGTTGGCCCGGTTGGAAAGCAGGTTAATATCCTTTGAGAATTTCTGTATGGTGGTAAGGAAAACGCCTCCGCTGGTGCGGCCTTGCAACTTGGCTTTCAGGTCCTCGCGGCTCTCCACCTGCTCTATCACGCTGTCGCCGACAAACTGCTTGGCGTTGAGCAGCAGGCGCGACAGTTGGTCATCCAAGTCGGTGCGGTCGGTGATGAGAATGATGGTAGGACTGCACAGGGCTTTGCTCTTCATTAGCAATCGCGAGAGGAAAAGCATAGTGAGGGACTTGCCGCAACCCGTAGCACCAAAGTAGGTGCCGCCTTTGCCGTCGCCGCCAGCGTTGAGTTTGCTATGGTTCAATATATTCTGAAAGAGCGAGCGGGCGGCGAAATATTGCGGATAACGGCAGATGAACTTCTTTTCGTCTTTGGAGGTGTCGGGAAAATAGACAAAGTTGTGAATCACATCGATAAGCCGGTCTTTGCGGAACATTCCGGCAATCATCGTCTTGAGCGAGTTGATGCCGTCGCAGGCCTTGTCTTTGGCATTCACTTTGCGCCAAGCATAAAAGAACTCGTACGGGGTGTAAAGGGTACCGAATTTGCTGTTCACACCATCGGAGACCACAATGAAAGCCGTGTATTTGAACAAGGAAGGTATGTCTCTGCGGTAGCGGATGGTGAGCTGTTTGTAGGCATCCTCGATAGTGGTGTCTTGCTTGGTGGCACTCTTCAACTCGAACACCACCACGGGCAGACCGTTGACGAAGATGATGATGTCGGGTATGCGGTGCTCGATTTCGGTGATGTCGAACTGGTTCACCACCTTGAAGATGTTGTGTTTCTGGTTGGCTTCGTCGAAAGCGATGGGATAGATGTACAGGTTCTGCTTGGCGGGGTCTTCGCGTTTCAGCGAAAAGCCGTCCATCAGCAGGTTGAGGGTGTGTTTGTTCTCAGCGTAGAGCGTGCCGCCCTGCTTCTGCGTGATGATGCGGATGGCATTCTCCACCTCCTGGTTGGTGATGCCGTCGTTCTTGTAGCGGTTGTGCAGATATGCCGCCAGATCATCGCGCAGCACAACCTCGTCGAGGTCGCGGGTGATGTCCTCGCCTTTGACATACTCGTAACCTTGCTCCTGCAGCAGGGAGATGACAGATTGTTCCAATAGGCTTTCGTTGAATAGAAACATAAACTATTTCACATTTTTAAACACTTTATACACATACGAATACGAATGGTTGTTCAAGTTGTCATTAGCTTCCGCCGCAACTATATTCGCCTCGGCTCTGTCAATAGCATCATCCAGCTTTCCATCTGCACAGAGTTTTTCAACCCATTCGGATTTATTGATATACTCTTCACTTTTCAGCAGATTGAGCAATTTTTTCTTTGAGTCCGGGAAGTACGGCATCATATAGGGTGAGAGAAGCGTCTGTATTTTCCGACCACAACGTGGAATTAAATCGGTATAGTTTTCAAAGTGCAGCAAGAACCAATACTCAATACTGGGCATACTTGGACAAACGACAACAGTTTCGGAATCAATCTCGGTTTTAATTTGGTTGACAAAAGCTTGGTGTTTCTCAAGATTTTTCTTATGTCCACGAACAGTATCCCAATCAAAAACGCAAAAGATTTGAGCATCAGGATTGTCTTTCAATATCTTCTTGATTCGATCAGGAAAGATTTCGGTATAGCCCGACTCCATCCCGAAATATTCAGGTACCACATTGAACTTATAAATGGTGGTGTCAGAAATATGTCGGAAATAGTAGCGTTCGGTATTCTTGCCCCCACTGATGACAAACGGGAATAATGGCCGCAAAGTGCGACTCCCTTTGTTTTCAAAAGAAGTCGTTTCGTGCGAAAAGTAGGTCTGCCGAGTATCACCTGCGCTTTCTATAATATTCCTTTTGCCCGCCATTCTTGTCAATTATTTCATTGTGGCACCGAATCGTCCTAATCTATATGCAGATCTAATCGAAGACAGTCTATTCAATCCTCTAAAATCAGTCAAACGATACAAATCGGAAGTCCCTGATGCTTTCTTTTCCGTAAACCAGATAGAGTCTTTTCTTACAAGATCATCGACTAAATCCAAAAGACTGTCGTCATGGATAGTCACCAACATTTGCGATTGGCTTTTGTTTTTGAAATACCAATACAGCAGCTTTTCCAAGAATTTTGGATGTAGCGATGCTTCGATCTCATCCACCAAGAGAAGTCCGTTCTTTTTTTGAATATTATAGATAGCGGTTGCAAGACCAAAAATACGCCGAGTTCCATACGACTCCAAAGAAATATGAAGCTCGTATTTTTCGTCTTCCTGCTCGTTTTTCACCAAATGCTCGAAATAGGTTTGGTATGATTTTATGGTAACTTGTGCGGATGTTATTATTTTAAATGGAAACTCAGCAGCTGGAATGTCATAGGCTTGCGTTTTAATATCAGAAATATCAAAGTTTGCGTTCTTAAAGTAATTCACAAGATAATTCCTTAAAGCATCGTCTTTTGAAAGTTGAGCTTCTGCAGACTCTGTTAATGAAAGAGTCGGGTCAATCATTTTTTCAAAATGCGAGATCATCCATTGCCTAACTGCATACAATTCAGGCAAGTTGACATTCACCTTTCCGAGAGCTGCGAAAAAGGACATGTTTTTCAAGCACTCTAAGGAGATTTTCTCTTTTTCCGTCATACTCAACTTAATAACAGACGGATTGTAGGTGATGTCGGACTTGCCGTCTTTGAATTTCCTCACAAAAAGCATAGTGGGCTGAACACTCTTGTAATAACAGAGTTTTTCCAAAGACACTTGGTTCTCATCCAGCTCCAGCAAATAGTGATGTTTAATACCTCCCACATAGAAAACCAATTCAAATCGAGATGGTTCGGTTGGGGTCGCCCGGTCGAAAAGGAAGGGAATAACCCCCGTGCGCTCTTCTACATTACTGGCTTGTTTCCGCCAAAAAGCCCGTAGGAACTCAAATGCTTTCAACAAATTCGTTTTTCCCGAGGCATTGGCGCCATACACCATAGCGAAGCGAAGCAACCGCACACCCGACACCACTTCCACCACTTGATATTCCTCGGCAAACTTGTCCTTGGTGGCTTCAAAACTAAAGGTCACCTCGTCCTTGAACGACAGGAAGTTTTTTATCTTTATCTCTTGTATCATATCGCTCTATTTTTTAGGATGCAAAAATACAAAAAAAGCAAAACACATCTTATTCTATTAAAAAAAATGGATTATATAGTGCCGATTTCTAAAATAGATTACGCTTTCATATCGTTTGATAAATTATCTCCTATTGTTCCTTTTTGCCACCAAATCTTTTAAAACCATTTTCGTTTAATCTTTTGCAAAAATCACAAAAAACATTTCCGTCAAGCCCTTCTGCCGTACATATAATTTGAAAAATCGACTGTGCAAATAGTCGTTGCACATCAATTCCCATTTTTCGCAAACTGGAGAGCACTGCATGACGTGAATCATTGTCTTTTGTAAATATTGTAATACGTTTTTTATCTTTTTCTGCCTCTGCGTAATGCGAAGAAGATACAAGATTCTTAAAAAAAAGATTGAAATAACTGTAGTCAATTTCTCCGAAAGACAATCCAAAAAATACAATTTCATTGGCATTGTCTAATTCAGTGTATAGATTGTGGAACGTATAATGCTCGCTCTGTGTTTTACGGAAACGATCGTATCCCTCTCGAAGTTCTGCTTCATGGACACCTAATATGATTGAATTATTATTGTCGGCTACAGAACCATGAATATGATAATAGTTGATCTCTTTTGAAATACCTAATTGTTTGGCAATACGATTTAGATTAGTATAATTAAAAGAGCAAATGTGTCTGAAAAAACCATTTTTTATAATCGTTTGGAGTGTTTTACCTGCCACACTATTGGAATTTATCGGATGGCTGTTTTGAACATCTGCAATGTATTGGCCTAATGCGTCCCGAACCATATCATAATATGCGATATTTTTTTTAATATCAGATTCATCTTCCTGACTTGGGTCCACTATTTCTTTGCTGACATTGGGTGACGCATAATCTAACAAACATTTTTCCAAATCGAACCATAACTCTTTATCCAGTTTGTCTTCAAGATAATGCTCTAACAATACAGTTGGATATATCGGCGTAATGGCATTAAAACCTCCATGAGCGGTACGTGTTGGAAATTTTATTGGGTCGTCTATTTTTTTTGCTTTAGGCCAATATTCTGATTTAGCAAAATCGGAAAATTTTGTTGGAAGACCCAAATCTAAGTCAAATCCGTTTCCAATCACCAATAGATTTTCTATAATATCCATTTCTCAGTAAATATCCTTTTCCCTTCCTCGCCAACAGCAAGGACTATAATTCCGTTAAAATCACCAATCTTCTGCTTCAATGTACTCGTATGCAGCATATATCGTTTTTTTGTTCTCCAACTTTTCGTCAGCAAAAACTTCAACCTCACGCAAATCCATATCCAAACTGATTCTCTTTGATGTGATGGCATTCATAAACTTCTGATAATCGTGATAGTTTTCAGTCCCAGCCACTTCGTCATACAGTGACGTCTTGAATACAAGCACCAAAAATATACAATATTCGGCATCTTCGCAGGCTGTGCCTATCATAGAAAACAGCAATTGATATTTTAATAATAAATCTTCTTTTTTGAATTGCCTGAAATTAGTCCTCCTTATTAAACTCTCAATGCGGCTTGTGATATTTGAACTTTCTCCTTTGGCACGCCGCATCAATCCTGATAAATATGCTGACTGAATGTCTCTGGAATCAAAGGGCTCAACAACTTTTGCCTCAACACCCACAAAAATCTTATTATCAGAATCACGAAGAGCCAAATCATGAACGCGTCCCTTACCATATTTGTCAAATTTGCTTTCGTGTTCAAAAATGGCAACATTGGGGCTCCAGTTAAATGAAATGTTTTTGCTTTTGAGAATGGCACTGACGATACTTTTTATTTGTTCAATTCCGTCGTGTTCAAAAATGAACCTTCCAAGAGTTGCTGCACTCCTACATTCTTCCCGCTTGTCGCTTTTTGGCAGGTCCTCTAAGCTATCTAATTTCGTATTTTTGTAGTAAATTTCCATTTCTACATTTAATCCATGTTATTTTCCCATCCTCGCCAATAGCAAGGACTGTAATTCCGTTAATTTCTCGTTCTCTTTTTGTTTCAAATATATCGCAGTAAAAACGGGCGACACTTGTTTGTGAAATTTTTGCATCTCAAGATCAAGAGGCACTATAACACGAAGGTTTTCAAACTCCGACTTATTCAAATTATTAAGAACTGCTGCGCCCATGCCATATTCTGTAATAATTTTCTCAAGTCCACAGCATGTCAAGTAGATATACTCTAATGCATACTCGTTGTGCGGCACAATAGTGTTTATCTGCTGGTTGGTTTGGCATTCTTGTGGGTTAATAACAACTAACCCCGATGTTCCTATACAACTCACACAGACCGAGTTCTTTGGTATAGTCTTGTTTGCCTGTAGGGCAACTCCTTTTTTTGATAATCCTCGTTCGGTTTTTATCACAAAGAAGCCATTGTGCATATCTGGGATAGTTACAAAAGGCATATAATTCCCGAAATTGTTTTCATCCAACGTGGATGGAGTTTTACCCGTTACAACCTCTCCAAAGTCTCCCAATTTCCCCATTCTCCACCCCTCCGGCAAATTCTCCTTATCAATCCCATCCACGAACATCTTCCGATAAAGTGCCTGCGCGGTCTCTTCCAGCTTGGCAATCATCTGCTCGTTGAGGCGGATGCGGCGCGTCAGCGTCTCGTATTCCGCCACAATCTCGCGCTGGCGGGCGAGGGTGGGAACATCGATTATTGTATCGCACAACTCGTCCCAACCATATCCCCCTCTAATTGCTGAGTCTGATTTAAAATCGGCATAACGGTCAAATTCGGGGCGACAAAACCACATCATCAGGTATTCTGGCATTAATGTGTTTTTGTCAATTACTTCAAAGGTGTGATATGCGGGCGAAACAATGATTGGTTCGTCAGTGTTGTTGATGGCAATAGGAACTTTATGTACACGAATCACCGACATTGTGTCGAACACAAAAATGTTCTTGCTGACTATCTTGTAATTGCTCAAATCTGTTCCAACAACGTTAGATGTTGAAGGTCTAAATTTCTTTGTCATACTGATCCCCATCAGGTTCGTCACCCTCAACTCGCGGTTGCGGACGTTCACCTCGCGGATGTAGTCGCCTAAACGTTTATATTCCATAACCTAAGTTTCCAAAGAGTTTCTTTAGTTCCTGTTTGCTTTCCTCTTCCTGCTGCAACAACTCCCGCAACTCACCTTGCAGTTCCCGCATCTTCGCGTCGTAATCGATCTGCTCGTCGCGGTTGCGGAATTCGATGTACTTGCTGGGCACCAAGCTCCAGCCCTTCTGCCGTATTTCGTCCAACGTGGCGGAATAGCAGTATTCGGGCTCGTTGTGGTAGGTCTCCTCAAAACCCTCTTGCTGCCAATTGTGGTAGGTGCGGGTCACCGCGTCTCGCGTGTCCGGGTCGAGCTCCACGTATTTCTTCTCAAAAGGAATGCCTTTTTGGCGGAGATCCATAAAGAGGATTTCATTCTCGCGGTCGCGGTAGTGGATTTCCTGTCCGTTCTTGGTCACCACCCGCGCTTTCTTGTTGTTGTTCAGAATCCACAACGTCACGCTGATGTCGGTGGAGTAGAAAAGGTTTCTCGGCAGAATGAGAATAGCCTCCACTTTGTCGTTCTCAAGGAGTTTCTTCCGGATGGCAAGCTCCGTGCCGTCCGCGCTCAAAGCCCCATTGGCCAACAGGAAGCCTGCCACGCCGTTGGTGGAGAGCTTGGCGAGGATGTTCAATATCCAGCCGTAGTTGGCGTTGGAGGTAGGCGGCGTGTCGTAACCGCTCCAACGGGCGTCGTCGGCGAGCTCGTTTTCCTCACGCCAGGCCTTCTGGTTGAACGGCGGATTGGCCATGATGTAGTCGGCCTTTAAGTCCTTGTGCTGGTCGTTGTGGAAGGTGTCGCCCTGCCGGATGTCGGCCGAAATGCCACGGATGGCGAGGTTCATACGCGCCAGCTTGAAGGTGGTGTTGGTGTTCTCCTGCCCATACACGCTCACGTTCTTCTGATTCCCGTGGTGCGCCTTCACAAACTTCACCGACTGCACGAACATGCCACCTGAGCCGCAACAGGGGTCATAGATTTTGCCGTCGTAGGGCTCAATAAGTTCGGCAATGAGATTCACGATGGATTTCGGTGTGTAATATTCCCCCTTGCCCTTGCCTTCCGCAATGGCGAACTTGCCCAAGAAATACTCATACACCCGCCCGATAAGGTCGTTCTCCGAATCCGCAATGGTGTCCAGCTTGTTGATTTCGTCTAACAACGAGGCGAACTTGGTTTTGTCTAACCCGAGATTGGAGTAGTAGTTGTTGGGCAACGCGCCTGCCAGCTGCTTGTTTTTCTTCTCAATATTGCTTAAAGCATCGTCAATAATCTGGAAGATATTCGGTTGCTTGGCATTCTCCATAATGTACGACCAGCGGCAGTTCTCGGGCAGGTAGAACACATTCTCCGCCGTGTAAAACTCCACCGTATCGACATACTCTTTCAGTCCCTGGTCCATCAGTTCCTGTTTACGCTGCTCAAAGCGGTCGCCGGCATACTTGAGGAAGATGAGCGACAGCACAACGTGTTTGTATTCGGCTGGCTCCACGGCACCGCGCAGTTTGTTAGCCGACTCCCATAGGGCCGCCTCCATTGATTTCTCTTGTTTCTTATTAGGTTTAGTTGTTTTTGGCATAAATGATTGTTAAATAAGGTGGCTCCTGATTTGCGAACAATATAAATTATCAAATTCGTTTGTCATTATTACGACAGTGGTTTTTGTACAAAAAGAATTACAAAAATACAATTTTTATCCGTAATTCACGGATATCAAAAAAATGGCGTCGTGGCACACTTTCCCCGCGCCGCGAGGAACGGCAACGGACCAACGCGTTTCTACAGGGCTTCAGTCCCTGCCGGGGCTGCGTAAAGAGATAATAGTTAATAGATAATAGTTGAGAGTTGTGTCAATGACAAAGACCAATCACCAGTTAAAGCTAATAGCTAACGGCCAACGGCTAATGGCTAAAGGCTGAAGACCATAGACCGGAGACCATAGACCATATATTTCATAGCTAATGGCCAACGGCTAATGGCTAAAGTCTCACTTCACCGTGCTTCCCTCTTTCACCGCCTTCTGCGGCTGCATCAGGCTCAGGGTGCCGTCGGCGTGCTCGGCCATCAATACCATTCCGTGCGACTCCACACCCTTGATGTTCTTCGGGGCCAGGTTGATGAGCATCAGCACCTGCTTGCCCACAAGGTCCTGCGGCTCGTAGTACTCGGCAATGCCCGACACGATCTCGCGCACGTCCACGCCCGTGTTCACCTTCAGCTTCAACAGCTTCTTGGTCTTGGCCACCTTCTCGGCCTCCAACACGGTGACTACCCGCAAGTCCATCTTCTGGAACTCCTCGAAGGTGATGTCCTCCTTGGCGGCCACGGCCTCGGCGGTGGCAATCTCGTTGGCCTTCTTGGTGTCCTCCAACTTCTGGATCTGCTGGGCGATGACGGCGTCCTCAATCTTCTCGAACAGGTATTCGGCAGGGTTGAGCTGCGCGCCCACCTGCAGCAGGTCGGCACGGCCACCATCCTGCCAGTTTTTGTTGTCGATGTTGAGGATGTGCTGCAACTTCTTGGCGGTGAAGGGCAAAAACGGCTCGCACAACACAGAGAGCGAGGCGCAGATCTGCAGCGAGAGGTGCAGGATGGTCTTCACGGCCTCGGGGTTCTCCTTCTGCTTCTTCCACGGCTCGGTGTCGGTGAGGTACTTGTTGCCGATGCGCGCCAGGTTCATAAACTCCTGCAGCGCCTCGCGGAAACGGTAGTGCTCGATGGAGTCGCCGATGGTCTTGGGAAACTCGGCCATCTTGGCCACAATCTCCTTCTCGTAGTCTGAGTACTCGCCTGGGGCGGGCACAATGCCTCCGTAATATTTGTGGGTGAGCACCACGGTGCGGTTCACGAAGTTGCCGAAGATGGCCAGCAGTTCGTTGTTGTTGCGCGCCTGGTAGTCGGCCCAGGTGAAGTCGGCGTCCTTGGTCTCAGGCGCGATGGCGGTGAGCGTGTAGCGCAGCACGTCCTGCTTGCCGGGGAAATCCCGGAGGTACTCGTGCGCCCAGACGGCCCAGTTGCGGGAGGTGGATATCTTGTCGCCCTCGAGGTTCAGGAACTCGTTGGCGGGCACGTTGTCGGGCAGTATGTAGGAGCCGTCGGCCTTGAGCATACAGGGGAATATGATGCAGTGGAACACGATGTTGTCCTTGCCGATGAAGTGCACCAGCTGGGTCTCCTGGTCTTTCCACCAGGGCTGCCAGTCGGTGTGGTGCGCCTCGGCCCACTCCTTGGTGGCGGAGATGTAGCCGATGGGGGCGTCGAACCAGACGTAGAGCACCTTGCCGTCGGCATCTTCCAGGGGGACTTTCACGCCCCAGTTGAGGTCGCGGGTTACCGCGCGGGGCTGCAGTCCTTGGTCAATCCACGACTTGCACTGGCCATACACCGTTGGGCGCCAGTCGTCCTTGTGTCCCTTGAGGATCCACTCGCGGAGCCACGGATCGTACTGGTCCAGAGGCAAGTACCAGTGCTTGGTCTCCTTCAGCACGGGGGTGTTGCCGCTGAGTGCCGACTTCGGGTCAATGAGGTCGGTGGCGTTGAGCGAGGTGCCGCACACTTCGCACTGGTCACCGTAGGCGTGCTCGTTCTTGCAGTGCGGGCACGTGCCGGTGATGTAGCGGTCGGCGAGGAACTGTTTGGCCTCCTCGTCGTAGTACTGCATCGAGGTCTTCTCGATGAGCTTGCCCTCGTCGTACAGTTTCTTGAAGTAGGCGGCGGCGGTCTCGTGATGGGTGGGGTTCGAGGTGCGGGAGTAGATGTCGAAGGAGATACCGAGGTCCTCGAACGATTGCTTGATGATGTTATGGTAACGGTCCACGATATCCTGCGGGGTCACGCCCTCCTTGCGGGCCTTGATGGTGATGGGCACGCCGTGCTCGTCGGAGCCGCCGATGAAGAGCACCTCCTTGCCGTTGTTGCGCAGGTAGCGCGCGTAGATGTCGGCAGGGATATAGACGCCGGCGAGGTGGCCGATGTGAACGGGGCCGTTGGCGTAGGGAAGGGCAGATGTAATCGTGTATCGTTTAGGATTATTCATATTTATCGTGTTTTTTAATTAAGGCTGCAAAAGTACACTTTTTTGTGCGATTTGCGATGTGCGGGGTGCGATTTGCGATTTACGATTTGCGGATATAGCGGAACGAGGTGCCTTGTTTCAGCAGCGGCCAGGTGGAGGAGGTGAACGTCACCACTGCGGTGTCGCCTTTCAAGATTATCTCCCCGCCGATAGGGTTGCCGGCAGCGTCGGTGGCGGTGAACTCCAGTCCGTTGTCACCCATCACCGCGAGGCCGTCATCGAGCAGGGTGAGCCGCGGGATACCCATCAGGACATTGTATTTCCCGTCATTTCTGCGATAGGAAATCTCCAGGTTCGGTTCCCCGTAATCCTCATCCACAAAGCTTCCTTCAAAGGGCCAAAGCACGGAATTCTCATCCGACAGGGTGAAATTCCCGTCCTTGTCTATGGTGACTCTGGCCATCAAGGTGGGCATATTCTCATAATGAAGCACCAGACCGGTCACAAATTTCACGCCGGGCACAAAATAAACGTAGAGGTCGTCGCCGCTGATGTCGTAGAACAGCTGTTCGCCAATCCATATTGCATCCTCGTCGAAGCCGCCCATATCCTTCACTTTGTTCTCACGGGTGCAGAGCTCGCGCTCGCCTGCGTAGAAGGTAATGCTCTCGTCTTTAATGGAATACCCGAATCTTTCGCCGAGAGCCTTTTGCATAAGATAAGGGTCGATGTCACCCGCAATGCGGGCTTTCCCGTCCTTCTCGAACTTGATCAGATAGGGTTTTTCCACAAAGACTCCGGTGCCTTCCATCACTCCGCCCGTCAGCCAAAGGGAGTTGCGCTTCTTGTCGTATCTTGCCAAGGGGTTCTTGCCGTGACAAATCTCCGGGAATGCCGACCAGACGCCGTCTTTGTGCACCAAAATCCCAAAGCCCTCCGAGGAGGTGCCGTCTTTGAACCCATACACGCTGTAAACCCCAACACCGTCCTCCTTTTCGTCCAAAAGTTTCTCGTAATTTTCATCAAACCCGAATTCTTCGGCGATTTTTTGTGTTTTTTCGGGTGCTTTAAGCTGAAAAACGGAATCCAGAATCCCGTTCAGGGGCTTGATGTCTTTCCTGTTACAGGAAATGAGCGATAATCCAGCGATTACCAACATTGCGATGATTGTTTTCTTTTTCATATTATTTGCGGTTTTACGGTTTTGCGATTTGCGGGGGGGGGCTCCTCCTCACGGCACCACAGGCTCCTCCTCAGGGCACCACACTGCGCTCCTTCGTCGCTTGTGCGGGGTTACCAGGATCTTGCCCCTTCGGGGCTGCTCAAGGTAATTCTCCATTCTCAATTCTCAATTCTCCGGTCCCGCCTCTTTCCGCACTTTGCGCTCGTGCGGGGTGACATCGGTGAAGATCTTCCGCTGCGAGAAGAGCAGGATGGCGGCGAGCACCGCGCCCATCACGTCGGAGATGGTGCAGGCGGCCCAGATGCCTGTGAGTCCGTTCAGTCCGGCATTGGTGAACAGCACCGGCACGATGTAGGCTAACGGCAGCAGGAAGATGAGTTGTCGCGACAGGCTGGTGACGATGGCAATCCAGGGCTTGTCGATGGACTGGAAGAAGTTGGAGTTGACGATGGTGAAGCCGATGAGCGGGAACATCACCATCAGGAAGCGCATCGCCGGCTTGCCGATGCGGATGAGCTCAGCGTCGGTGGTGAAGATTTTGACCATCGTGACCGGGAAAAGGCAGGAGAGAACGCTTCCGAGCAGCCCCACGAGAACGCAGACTTTCATGGTCAGCATATAGACGTGCTTCAGTCGGTCGGCGTGGCCGGCGCCGTAGTTGTAGCCGGCGATGGGCTGCATACCCTGGCAGATGCCGAGGATGAGCATCACCATCAGACTGCCGAAGGTGTTCACGATGCCGTAGGTGCCCACCGCGAAGTCGCCGCCGTAGTGCAGCAGCTGGTTGTTGAGCATTGCCACCACGAAGGAGGCGCACACGTTCATCAGGAAGGGACTCATTCCGATGAGGGTTATATTCTTGAAAATGTATCCTTTAGGCTGCCATCCGTGGGCTCTGAAGCGGATGAACGAGGAGGGCTGTACAAAGTGCAGCACGGCTATGATGGCGGTGGTGGTCATCGAGATGGTGGTGGCCCAGGCCGCACCGGCGATGCCCAAGTGCATCCCGAAGATGAAGATGGGGTCCAGTATAATATTCAAAACTGCGCCGCCTACCATAATGAACATCGACTTCATCGGATAGCCCGAGGCGCGGATCAGGCCGGTGAGGTTGAAGGTCATCGTGGTGAAGAACATTCCCGGCAGCACGATGAGCAAATACTCGCGCGCGTAGGAGAGGGTCTGTGCTGTGGCGCCGAAGCTGGTCAGGATGCGGTCCATAAACAGGTAGCCGAACGACACGAACAGCACGCCCAACACAATGGTGAATATCATACTGTTGCCCAGAATCTTCTCGGCCCAGTTCACGTCCTTGCGCCCCAGCACGATCGACATACGGGCCGACGAGCCCACGCCGATGAGCGAACCGAAGGCATGGATAATATTCATGATGGGCATTGTGATAGCCAGGCCGGCAATGGCCATGGCACCGACCCCGTGCCCGATGAAAATACGATCTACAATATTATATATAGAGGCGATAATCTGGCTGATGACGGAGGGTAGGGCATATATCCATAACAGATGCCCGATGCCTTTCGTTTCCAATTCGCGTGTCTTGTCTAATACTTCCACAAAGCTTCAAAAATTGAGGCGGCAAAAATACGAAATTCCAAGTTATGACTTGAATCCCTTTGGGATTTGCTTTATTTTGTTTTTCGTTTTGTAACGAAAAATTCGTTATCTTTGCCGCCGTAAAATAAACAGATATGGTAACATTGAAGAAACTCACTGTCTCGGAAGAGGCTATTATGCAGATAATCTGGAAGTTGGGACAAGGTTTCGCGCAGGACATCATGAGCGAGATACCCGAGCCGAAACCACCATACAACACCACGCTTTCCGTGGTGAAGGCACTGGAACGCAAGGGCTATGTCGGGCACGAGACTTTCGGCAAGGCGAACCGCTACTATCCGCTCATTTCCAAAGAAGACTACTCCCGCAGTCTGCTCGGCCGCGTGGTCAGCCACTATTTCAACAACTCCCTCTCCTCGCTGGTCTCCGCTTTCACGGCCGACCACCCTATTTCCGACCAAGATTTGCAGGAACTCGAACTGCTGGTCCAAAAGGCGAAACAAAGTCCAAAGTCGTAAATCGCAAATCGTAAGTCAATGTTCAAGCTGGTAGATTTCGGAGTTATAGTGCTGTCGAGCGGTTTTTTGCTGCTCTGTTATATGCTGTTTCTGCATAAAGAGAAATATCATCAGCTTAACCGTTTCTATCTGTTGTTTTCTTTGGCTTTTTCTTCTTTGCTTCCTTTTATAAAGTTCAGTGTTCCTGTACAACCCCTAATGCCGAATACTCAATCCTTTCTGACAACGGTTACGGAAGCTCCAGCCATTCCTTTTGGGATGGTATTGTATGTGGCAGGGGCTGCGCTTTTCTTTATTTTGTTCCTTTTGAGATTGTTTAAGGTCTTGAAGCAGATCATTGGAAAGCATTTTATCGAGCTGAATGGTTTGAAAGTTATGGATAATCCTGAACAGAAAGTGCCCTTTTCCTTTTTCCATTATGTTGTGGTAGATTCTACCACATTTGAATTCGATGAACTGGATTTGGTGCTGCGTCACGAGGCGGCGCACGCCCAACAGTGGCACACGCTGGATATTCTTTTTGTTGAATTTCTTGGAGTGATATGCTGGTTCAATCCTTTCGTGTGGGCGTATAAGTCCGCGCTCAAGTCTCAGCACGAGTATGCGGCCGACGCGTCAGTCATCCACTCGAATGTTCCCCGTAATGACTATTTCGATCTGATTTTGAAACAGATTCGATATCAAAACCGTCTGGCTCCCGTCCATTCGTTCAGCGCTACCGCCGTCAAAAGCCGCATTCGAATGATGATGGCCACTGTTCACGGTCGCCACCGTTGGATGCGTTATCTTTCCGTGATTCCGGTGTTGGCATTGCTTGTTGTGAGCAATTCGCTGCTCGCCTCCTCTAAAAACGTTCCTTCGTTTATGGAAAATGTGGTGGTTCCCGCCGCGGTTTCGCAGTCGCTTTCCGAAAATTCTGATAAGACTGAGACTGTTCCGATGGAAAATATAAAGGCAAAGAGAGCTGTCCGTCAGACCAAAACGCATTCCCAACATACCGATGAGGTTTCCCAACCCAACGTATTAGAGTCCCAGTCCTGGCTTTCCACCCAATATGGGGATCCCGTGGAGTTCTACGACAAAGTGCCAGACGCAAAGAAGGAGGAGCATTATAATGTAGTTGTGAAGGGCGATGTGCCGCAAATCTATCAAGTTAGCGTTTCCGAAACACCATAATCTTTCCGTAATATCCCTTAATGTTCAAAAACTTATTCCTTAAACAGCCCCGTAAGGGGCAAGAGCTTGGTAGAATTGATTATAACGAAAATATCATTATATAACGAAAGTATCATTAAAACCCCAAAGCAATGAAAAAGATTACAAACATTTTGGTTATCACGATTTTGTGCTTGGTTGTCCAGGCACAGGAACCCGTTCTTTCACCGAGGTTGAAAGCGTATTACCGTATCAAGATGGAGATGAACAATCTTTACAGTGAGTTCAGTTGGGCGGAAAATCGGACAAAGGACACGGTTGCCATGCGGGAGATTCTTGCCCGTTACGAGGAGAACAGGCAGCGGTTGCAGCAATTTCCCGAGTATTTCCGCCCTTCCTGGGATGCGCGCAACTATGCTGATATGCTTGCTGTGTTCGGCCGTTATGCGGAGGCGGTCGCCCTTTACGATACGGCGTTCTACCATCGCCAAATGGAGGCTCATGACTTCAGCCTTCCTTACCGTCGGGCCTATTTTGCAGGCGACACATTGCTACACCAGCGCAAGCTGGCCGAATACCAGCAAGCGGAGTGCGGTCTGTATTCATACAACGAGTGGCAGGTGCGCAGAAAGCTGTGGGAACTGCAGCAGATGGACCAGATGGCCATCAAGCTGTCGGATATGCCGGGACTTGACCACGAGTTGGAAGTCCGGATGTTTGCATTCAAGGACTCTATTTTGAAAGCGTCCATTGCGCAGCTTCGGGCGGACTATCCTGAAATCGAGGACGTGCTTTCCTTGGACTTTTTCGCCAAATTTCTCTTGGGCCGCCACCTCTATTCAGCCGACCCGGATTACTGGTTCGAGGTGGAGTATCCGCGTTCTCGCAAGCTTTTGGAGAGCGGACAGGGCAGCCCGGAATCGTACGCGCACACTTACGACTTCTACCTGATGCGCACCGGCAGGGGGAAGAGCTATTATGGCCAATATGGTTGTTCGGACGACCTGACTCCTGCGGACACGGCGGAGATCAACCGTCACCGCGCCGACATCGGACTGGAACCCCTTGAGGCGGAAAGGCGCGATAAGAATGTGATTTATATCACGTATTGATGTGATTATTTAGGGTTACCGTTGGCATGATTTCCTATAAAAACAGCTCTTCCATCGTGACTTCCGATTGAATGTCATCCGAGTATCTGTTGGGTAGAATGCCATGTGTGGTGATCATGGTGAGATATAGCGCTTTGCGGGTTTTGGTTTCCTGACGGAATATTTCCCGCCGTTGTATCATCTTTTCGTCGTATGCCTTTGTGATTTCGTATTGGCTGGCGGAGTATTTCATCTCGCACAGGTTGATGGTTTGGTCCCGACGGTCAATAATCATGTCTATTTGCCCGCCACGTTCTCCATTTTTACTTCGCCAAGAGCATACATCGCTTTGTATACCATTGATTCCCAACGCCTTCTTGATTTGTGGAAGATGCAGCAGACACACTTGTTCGAAGGCATATCCACGCCAAGTGTTTTGCACGGGGGTGTCTAACATGTTGCTCCAATGATTATCGTCTTGGCCATGATACCCTTTTACGAACTTGAGATAAAACAGAGAAAACAAGTCTGTCAGTTGGAAAAGAGCGTCCCTCTCGCTTTTCCCGAAAGCCGAATATTTTCGAATGAAGTCGCATTTTTGTAGGTTGTTCAGTATTTCAGTTAATCCACCATTATCCTGAAGTTTTAAGGTGTTCATTATCTCCTGACGAGAAAGTCCCATGTTTTTCTTGGCCAACGTGGCCACTACTGCCTTGTAAACATCGGATTGAGAAAACAAGGACTGGAATAGAAAGTCATATTCGTTTTTGAGTTGGGAGGAAGGAAAAAAAAACAGAGCATCAACGTTTTGCGTAAGACTTAAATTTTTTTGTAGCAGACTTATATAGTAGGGGATGCCGCCGAACACCATATAGCCATCCAATATTTGTCGCCTGTTCCATACTATTCCTTGTTCTGATAGAAGTTGCTCGGTTTCGCTGAGGGTGAATGGCGATAGCGGGATATTCAGGGTGACACGACCGCGAAGACCTCCCTTTCCCCCGAGGAACTTGTCTGTCATCCAAGTGGTGGCGGATCCGCATACGATTAGTTTGAGATCTGTTTGTACGCACCCCCAGCTGTTCCAAAACAATTCAAATGCTTTTAGAAAACGGCTTCGTGGCGTGTCCATCCATGGCAACTCGTCCATAAATACAACTTTTGTGGTCTCTTTGCTATGGATTAGCAGATGTTTCAGCTGGTCGAAGGCGGAAAACCAATCTTCGGCCATCGGGTATGCGGCATTGGAATATTCATTCAGCTGTTTGTTGAAGAATGTCAGTTGTTCTTTCTTGGTCCCCTGATAGATACCAGTGGTGTAAAAGGCAAATTTGTCCTTGAAATGCTGACGGACGAGGAATGTCTTCCCGACGCGCCGTCTGCCATACACGGCAATCAGTTCGGGTTTACCACTTTTATAACTGGTATTCAATAAGTTGAGTTCGTTTTTACGACCTATGATTTTCATTTTGGAATGCTTTTAATCCAATGGCAAAGATATAATTTTTTGAGTTACCGCTACAATTAAAAAAATAATGCCTGCGGTAAGTCGTATTTTAAACCGGTTACCGCTGACTAAAAATCGAAAATATATGCGGTAAATCGTTTTAAAAATTGGTTACCGATGTTTTTTTTGGAATATACTTTTCCTGAACGGATCAAACCGCTCTTTCATGGTAATTGCGATAATCAGCTCTTCAACGGACGCGATGAGGTAGATGAGCCAGAAGATGCCGATAAGGCCTATGTCATATAAAAGCCAATCCTCAAATGAAATTGACCCATTGTACCAAAACAATCGAATTCCCAATGTTTTTAGAGGGATATAGAACATTAAAGAGTATCCGGCTATTTTCCATTTTGTTCGCAAAAAGTCTCCGCAAAGGATGCTCAAACAGCCCAATGTGTATAATGTCACGGCGGCAACACCCCATTTTGACAGATAAACTGAAGGATCCTTGGGCGTCAGTAATGCGGAAAGCGGCAACAGAACCACTAAAGCCATACGGAAACGGTTCAGCCAATGGGTTGTTTGAGAAGCTGTGATCTCGTTCATTATCTATGAATTTGCGGCAAAGATACTATAATTTCATTTCCCGAAAACCCTCTTGAAAAACGCCACCGTGCTCGCCACCACCTCTTTCCGGTGGCGTGTGATAGTATGGTTCTCGCCCTCCACCACCTGCAGGGTCGCGTGGTTGCCGTACGCCTCCAGGAATTTTTCGCTGCACCACAGCGGCACGGTGCCGTCGCGGCTGCCGTGCAACAGGAGGACAGGCCCTTTGTATGCGGCCGCCGTCCCGTAGATGTCCAACTGTTGTGTGCTCAGCAGGTACTCGCGGCCCAGTTTCATAAAAACCAGGCAGCGGACGAACTCCGGCGGGTCGGCCGGGTCGAAGCGAGCGTTGAAGAACTTGCCGCCCTGACATGCCTCCTTGATGATGGAGCCGGGGGCGATCAGTACCACCCCGTCGGGCGTGATGCCGTTGGCGGCTAATCGTCCCGCCGTCATCGAGGCGACCACCCCGCCCTGCGAGTGCCCCAGGAGGCCGATGCCGTCCACGTAAGGCAGGCGACTGACGTAGTTCCAGACGGCGCGCGCGTCGGCAAGCTCCTTCTCGATGGTCATATCCTGCATACGTCCGTCGCTCTTGCCGTGCCCGTCGAAGTCGAAACGGATGGAGGCGATGCCCGCGTCAGCCAGTTTTCTCGCGAGCGCCGGCATCGGATTGATGCTCTGGTTGGCGAAGATTCCGTGCATCAGGATGACCATCGGACAGTGGTCTTTGGCCGGATCAAACCCTTTGGGCAGCGTGATTTTGTAGTAAATGGCGCCTTCCGGTCCTTTTATGGGCGACTTTATCGGAGCTTTCCGTTCGGAAGCGCCATAAGCCACAAGGCAAAAGAGGCCTGTCAGAATCAAAAACAGGCAGATAAGGATCTTTCTCATCAGTATTGAGATTCAGGAGATGATACCAGGATAACGTCACTTCGTCTTCCACTCGAACTTCACAGGCTCCACGGTGTAGCCCTTCTTGCGCAGGAGACCGATCAGCCCCTTGTCACCGGGCAGATGGGCCGCGCCCACGGCGCAGAACACGTGTTGCTTTTTGGCTATTTTGCGGAACCCTTTGTACATCGTTTTGTTGCGCTTATCCACCAGCACTTTGTCGAAATTGTCGGGTAAGGTGGTGTCGGTCAGCATTTTGGAAATCATTGTCATATCGAAAGCCAGGTAGGCGAGCACCAAGCTGTCGAAGCTGGCGGCCACATCGGCGGTCTCGTGCAGCGTCTGGCGCAGAATTTTCAGTTGGTCGTCAATAGAGATGGCGTCGGTAGCTTTGATCTGGTCCATATACTCTTCCAGCCCGTAGCAGTACATTCCGCGGTTGCGGGCCTGTTGGAGGAAGAAGAGGTCCAGGGCGAGCGGCTCCTCCCTGGGGAGGTCGGCCTGCTGCAGGGCACTCGACAGGAAGAAGGGCTTCATATTGCTCAAAAACAGGGCGCCCACGCCCATCTTGGCCTTGCACAGGCTGTCGAGTATGGCAAAATCCTCTTTGGAGAGCATTTTGGCAATCGACTGTCCCTTGGGCATCATCATCTGTTCCCGCACGACACTATAGTCGAGCCGGTCGAGCAGTACCTCCACGGCGAGGGCCTCGCAGCTGTTGAAGCAGTGCCAGACGGTGCTGTCGAAGGCAAACACTCGGCTGTCCTGGATATGGATGGTGCCATAGAGGTATGAGGGCGATTGGATGTCGCGCCCGCTCACGCGCCACAGCACCGATTGGGCCGAAATCGCGCTGGCAAGGCACAGTATGGTCAGGAAAAGGATGTTTTTTTTCATAAGACGATAGGTTTAACGGTGCAAAGGTACATAATTTTCGGATATGGCGGTTTGCTGTAGCGATTGGCGATTGGCTTTTTAAGGAAGTGGACAAGGGTCGCGGATAGGCTATTATCTAAAATTACATTATTGTATATATAATAAATGAATTAGTCGTTAGACTTGAGACTGGAGACGGGAAATGATGTGGGGCCGTGTCCTGAAAGGACACCATCCCAGTAACCCCGCACAAGCGACGAAGGAGCGCAGTGTGATGCCGTGAGGAGGAATCTCGCACATCGTACCCCGCAAATCACACCTCGTACATCGCCAAAAATCACCCCTCTCCTGGGTGTCGATTTTGCGGGTTTTTGCAACGATTTCCGAAAAAGTTCCGAAATTACCCCTGAAGACACCCCAAAAAAGTGCCCAAAAAGGCCCCGAAAAGGCCTGTTTTTGGGGTCAAAAAGCAAGAAAAAACAAAAAAATAAAATTTTTTCTCGCTGGGTATCAATAAGTTAATAAAAAAATGAAAAAAAAGTACGTTAGAGCCATTGCGGTGTATTTCAAAAAGTGTATTTTTGCGGTCCCAATTGAGAGGGAAACGGGACGAGTCCCGCGGG
>ERZ842401.2863-NODE-2863-length-22268-cov-16.312070_pt1 | contig 22268 bp, 18 predicted proteins | sample MGYA00521270_ERZ842401 | MGnify/ENA primary metagenome ERZ842401 (study PRJEB31892, sample SAMEA3878208) | bioreactor metagenome | biome: Moose rumen | place: Sweden | collected 2011-10 | study: EMG produced TPA metagenomics assembly of the PRJEB12797 data set...
TGCTGCGGGAATGGTGCTCGCGAAGATTGTCTATTTTGTCTTTGTACTCCTGCGCAGTTTCAAAATCTAAAGCTTCGGCAGCAGCATTCATCCTCTCAGTGTAGCGCGAAACAATTGTGTTAACCCCTCCTTTCAAAATGGAAACAATGTCGGAAATCCACTCTCCGTATTCCTCGGTGCTTACCCGGCCCACGCAGCAGCCCCGGCATTTCCCGATCTGGAAATCAAGGCACGGGCGGATCTTCCCGCGGAGGATTGTATCGGAATCTATAGTGTGCCGGCAGCTTCTGAGGGGCCAGGAAGAGTAGAAAAAGTCCAGCAGTCCCCGGGCGTGCATCACCGTGCTGTAGGGCCCGAAGTACTGCGAGCCGTCCTTCTCCACGCGGCGGGTGAGGAACACCCTCGGGTAGGGCTCGGAGGTTACGCAAATCCAGGGATAGGTCTTGCTGTCCTTGAGCAGGATGTTATAACGGGGCTTGTACTGCTTGATGAGGTTGTTCTCGAGCAGCAGGGCGTCCGACTCGCTGTCGACCACCGAATACTGCAGGTCGGCGATCTTGCCGACGAGGATGCGGGTCTTGGTGTTGAGCCTCTCCGGGGGCACGAAATACTGCGCCACCCTCTTGTGGAGGTCCTTGGCCTTGCCCACATAAATCACCGTTCCCTCGGAGTCATAATAGCGGTAGACTCCGGGGGAATGCGGAAGCAGCTTAATTTTCTCTTTGAGATCCAATTACTTAACGTACTCTGCGATGGCGGGTTCCATCTTTGCTCCGCGGAGCTCGCCGCCCCTCTTGAGGATGGTGCCGTCGGGGCCGAAGAGTATCAGTTCGGGGATTCCATCTATGCCGTAGATGTCGGTGGGGACCTTCTGGCAGTCGATTATCTGGTTCCAGGGAAGGCCCTCCTCCTCAATTGCCTTGAGGGTGTCTTCCACCTTGTCCCATACTGCAATGGACACGACGTCGAACTGCTCGCCGTGGAACTTGGCGTAGACGTTCTTCACATTGGGAATCTCGCGCCTGCAGGGGCCGCACCAGCTGGCCCAGAAGTCGGCGAGGATGTACTTGCCCCGGCCCACATAGTCGGAGAGTTTCTTCACGCTGCCGTCGGGCTGGGTAATCTCGAAGTCCGTAAACATCCGGCCCACGGCGGTTTTCTCCTTGGTCTCGAGGCCGGCTATGATTTTCTGAGCCGTTTCGGTGGCCTTGAGGCCCTTCGGGAGGCCGTCTGTCACAGAGCGCATCTCGGAGGGCTCCAGCATCCCCACAAGTTCCTGGAGGCCAAGCATTCCGATGGCGTTGTCATTGTTCGTGAGGGATTTCATCTTGTCGGTGTATTCCCCGATGAGGGCGTCCTGCTCCTCCTCCGAGGCGGTGGCGGCGGCCTGGTAGCGCTGCATGAAGCCGTCGTTCCACTCCATTATTTTCACGAGGTCCGCGTTGGCGCCCTTCGCGCCCGAGGGCTTCACCCACTCGCCGTCCCCGCCGAAGTTCACGGTCACCCTGGTGCCGTCGAGGATGAACTGCGAGTACTGCTCTCCGAAGGAGACGATGCCGGTTTCCATTATGTCGACCGGGAGGTCGACGGAAAACTTGCCGTCCGCGGGGGTGATGAGGGTGTCGATGCCGGCTCCGCGCACCTGGACCATGACCTGGCCCTCGGCGCCTTCGGGAACGGTTCCGCAGACGACCGTCCTGTTGCCGGTGCAGGCCACGGCCGCTGCGGCCGCAAGCGCTGCGAAGAGTATCTTTTTCATTATAATAATTTAACTTTCGCAAGTCCTTTTCACCGTTCTGTCGGCTCGAGTGACAGTTTTTCAGATGCAAAGGCCCTCGCGCATTTTTTTATCCACGTTACCCCATCCCTAAATCCCTTCCCTCGGGGAAGGGACTTTGTCGCCTTTTCAGGCTCCGAAAATGGGTTGTTTGCAAATATAATCAAATCCTCTAAATATATCCTCCGCCTTCGGCCTCAAGGGCCTTGTCGACCTTGTCCTTTTCGGCCATCAGCAGGTCGAGCAGCCAGTCTTTCTGCTCGTCCACCAGGCCGAGGTCGCGGCAGGCGCTCTCGTAGCGCGCGAGCACGGCCTCCTGGTAGCGGTGATACACCATGGACTTCCGTATTTCGTCCTCGATGGTTTCGTGCTCGATGTCGTAACTGTCCTTGTAGTACTCCTTGTACGCCTTTTCGGAGGTGAAGCGTATGCAGAAGTAAAACAGGCCGGAAGCCAGGATCACTATCCCGACTATTCCCAGCCAGAGGGGCACCTTCTGGATGAGGCCAAGCATTCCGAGCACCGAACCCGCGAGGAAAATGCCCAGCGCGAGAAGCTCGTTTCCGTGGTTCTCAAAGATTGAGGATATCTTCATAATTGCCTAGTACGTTGGTTGTACGGTTTTGCATTATCTGTATCTTGTAGGAATTCTCCGCCTCCTTCGCGTCCATGGCCTTCTGGAAAGCCCGCCGGACGGCCAGGGCCTGGTTGTTCTTCCGGCGCATCTCCTCCAGGTTCTGCCGCAGCTGCCACTGCGAGAGGAGTATGGCCAGGAAGGCGATGGCGAACATCACCAGGAAGCCCAGCATTATGGTCATCTGGTTCTGGGCCTTCAGGCGCTGGGCCTCCTCGCGGAGCTGGGCGTTGTTCATCTCGGCGTCGAGAATCGCAAGGTCCTCGTTCTGCACCTTTATATATATGGAGTCCTTCTCCGTCATCAGGCGGCCCAGTTCGCCGTAGGCGGCGGGATAGGCGCCCTTGGCGGCGTAGATGCCGTGCCTGACGTCGTAGCGGCTCAGGGGGGTGCTCAGGAGGTCCGCGCGGGCGAGGGCCTCATCGAAAAGCCGGCAGGTGAGGAAGTAGTAGATGTCCATCATGCAGCGCCGGTCATGGTCTTCCTGGACGGAGTAGAGCGGGTCGGCCACAAGGGCGTCGTAGCAGGCCCGGAAGCCCTCAACGTCGCCCTGCTCGAAGAAACCGGTGGCCTTGGTCATCAGTATCTTGCGCTCAAGCGAAGGGAAGAAGCGCACGTACTGCTCCGCCTGCGAGCAGTAGCCGGCCGCGGCCGCGAAGTCGTGCATCTTTATGTGCTCCTGTGCGATGAGGAGGTAGAGGTTGGGCAGGTTCTGCTCCTGGGACGCATCCTTGGAGTACCCCACCGCCCGGGTGAAGTTCTGTATGGCCAGATAGGAGTTGGAACGGTAGCTCTGGATGAGGCCGATTATGCGGTACGCGTACATGCGGCCCAGGGGCTGCACCGAGCCGGACGCAAGGCGCTCCATCGCGCGGGCCTCGAGCATCGCGTCGGAAGAGCGGCCCAGGCGCACCAGGTACTCGCAGTATTCGTGCATCATGGCGAAATAGAAGGGACGGGCCTCCTTGCGGTCGACGCAAAGGTCCTTCAGCTCCGCCACCGCGGCATCCATGCGGCCATAGTCCTTTTGGGCGAAACGCACCGGGAACTCCAGCGAGAGCCCCAGGCAGCGGAGCTTCCAGCTGTCCTTCAGGACGCCTTCCCGGCAGAGGGAATCGGCCACGGGCAGGTTCGTCTCCGAGAAAGGCTGCATGCGGCAGCCGGCGTAGGTCTGCCAGGTCTCCTGGTCGACCTTCAGCCGGTTCACTATCTGCGCGCCCGCGCCGGCGCCCGGGAGCAGCAGCGCGGCCACAGCGAGTATGATGCGGAAAGAGCGCACGGGGAGGAAGGCTACTTGTTCCTGCCTTCCACCACCTGAAGCTGGGTGACCACGCAGGAAAGCAGCTTTTCCATAATTATGGGCTTCATGATAAAGTCGTCGGCTCCGGCGTTGAAGCCTTTCACCACGTCCTCCTGGGAGTTGAGGGCCGAAAGGATGACTATCCTTATGTCGGCCGTGGCGGGGTCTTCGCGCAGGCGCCTTATCACCTCGAAGCCGTCGACGACGGGCATCATCAGGTCGAGCAGGATGAGGTCGGGCTTGCAGGCCGCGACCGAATCCAGGGCCTGCTGGCCGCCGGAGGCGGTGCGCAGGGTGAAATTGAAGCGGGAGAGCATCTTCTGCACCAGCAGCAGGTTCAGCGGGATGTCGTCCACCGCAAGGACGTTGAATGCGGAATAATCGTGGTTCTGTGCGTAAAGTGGGGTCATATCATTGGTTTAAGGTTTCCTGTGGCGGGTTTACCGGGACGGTGAACACGAAGCGTGCCCCTCCTGCGGTGTAGGTCGTGTCGAGGTGGACTTCCGCGCCCATGCGGGAGGCGATGTCGCGGCAGATGCTGAGGCCCAGGCCCGTTCCCTGCACGAACTCGTTGAGCTTGGTGAAGCGGTCGAATATCTTCTCGGCCTGCTCCGGGGGCACCCCGGGACCGGTGTCGGTGACGGAGAAGGTCACGAAGCCCGGAGTCTCCGTGAGCGAGCTGGACACCTTGATTTCGCCCTTGGCCGTGTGCTTGCAGGCGTTGGTGATGAGGTTGATGAGTATCTGCTGCACGCGGCGGGGGTCCGTGACGAAGGTGAACGGCTCCTCGCTCTCGGGGGCGTAGTACATGCGCACCCCGGGCTGCAGGCGGTGCTCGGCGCTGGAGATGGCGGCACGGGCCATGAAATGCATCTCGCCCTCCTCGTAGCTGATGCGGTAGTTGCCCGAATCCATGGCTGAGATGTTGAGTATGTCGTCCAGCAGCATGGTGAGCATCTTGGTATTGTTCAGTATGTGCCCCGAGAACTCGTCCTTCTCCTCGGCGGAGAAGCTTCCGTCGGGCAGCGACAGCAGCTGCGAGAAGCCCACTATGGCATTGAGCGGAGTGCGCACCTCGTGGCTCATGTTCTGCACGAAACGGGTCTTGGCGGCGTTGGCAAGCGTCACCTGCTCGTTCGCCTCCTTCAGCTCCCGGTTGTGCTTGCGCAGGCTGCGTATGTGTATCACAAGGAAAAGCATGATGCCGAGCAGCAGGACAGTCAGCAGAATCAAGGCCATCCTTGTGACACGCAGCACTTCGTGGGACTTGTTTTCCAATTCTGCAGAGAGGATAGTATTGCCCAGACGGGCGTTCATCTCCGCAATCTTGCTCTGGTTGAGCGATGCAAGCTGGGCCTCGAACTTGCGGACGAGAAGGCGCTCAAGCTCGAAGGCCTGCTCCTGATAGCCATACATCTCCGCGACGTTGGCGATATACTTCACCTCCCTCACGCGGGCAAAGTTCAGATCGTCGACCGTGTGGTAGTCGAACCGGCCTTCCACAATCGAATCCAGGGTTCCAAGGAGCCGGACGGCCGTGGGACTGATCGTGTTTATCTGGCGGTCGCCGAGGCAGTAGTCCCTGTGCCGGTAATAATCCTGCCGGCGTTTCTCGTAGGCGGAAATCTTGGCAAGGTGGTATTCGCAGCGCAGGGTGTCCAGATGCACCTTGGAGGTGGCCACCGCCTTGTCGATGTTTATCTTCACGGAATCGGCGCCTATCACGTAGGTGTCGGACAAATCACAGTACAGGCGGGCGACGGACTGCTTTTTAATTATGGGATCGTTAGTGTTTTCGTAAAGGTCCAGTGCCAGAAGTATATATTTCTTGGCGGTGATATAGTCGCTCTGCGAGATATAAAGGGCGACCATGTAACGGTAGCTGAGCCACTCTCCGTAAGGCTCGCCGCGCCTCGAAGCCGTCTGCTGCATCTCCTGCAGGAGTTCCATCGTACGGATGGGCTTCTGGTGATTGAAGAAGTAATTCTGGACCAGCTCGTACGAATAATAATAGTATTGGGGGTATCCGAATTTGTCGGCGATTTCCTTGAGGTCCTCCTGCTTGGACAGGATGAGGGCATCTTCTTCCTCGGTGCTCAGGCGCGTGGTGGGAATCAGCTTGATGGCATTGCGGAGGCTCTCTACATAATAGAGGGTCTGAGCCTTGGTGTCTCCGGTTTTGAGAGCGATATGCAGGAGCGCGGCGTTAGCCGCGTCAAACCCTTCCTTACCCGCCAGAAACTCAGCCTCCTCGAAATATGGGTAGCACTCGTCGTTCAGCTCGTAAGGATTGTTCTGCGCTGCAAGCGCGGCGCAGAACAGTACTGCAATGGATGCCAGGACAATTTTACGCATAATTGTCAAAGATAATAAAAAAATACTTATCTCTGCAAACCTTTTGAGGGTTTAGCTCAGTTGGTTTAGAGCGCTTGCTTGACAGGCAAGAGGTCACTGGTTCAAATCCAGTAATCCTCACACAAAACCGGAGTCCCGTTTGGGGCTCCGGTTTTTTGGCTCTATCTCCTCCGGAGAGAAATCCAAATTACCTCCGGACTCCTGTGCTGGAGTGCCGTGTAAAAGGATGGTTTTAGATGTTTGTGGAATCCGCTTGAAGCCTGGTAATGATAGCATTAGCATCTTGGGCTTCCATAAGAGACACCGCGAACCATTTCTTGCCAAGGTCCTTGATTGAGGCGCCGACATGATATACCCGATCATCAATGATGAGGAATCTGTCATGTGACATCTTGAAGATCCAGACCGGTATAGGCGGATACTGAGCATCATGTTTGGCGATATCCAGCTTGAACTGGTCGCCTGCTTTTTGCGTGTAGATGGTCGCGTTCACGCCAGGCTCCCGTTTGTCCAGCATAGTAAGAACGGTATAATCTACATAGTTATCGATGAGGACGATACGAGTGGTGGCGCTTTTTATCAGATTGCAGATGAGTTCGTATGCATCGTATACCTGTCCATCGAAGAAGATACCCTGCTGGGGCTTCAATGATTTTTCTTCCAGCTGGGCGAAAACCTGGTCAAACTTATGATCATTTTCAAGAAGTTTGTACTCAATGTGCTCCAGGCGCTGGAAGATAGGCGCATTAGAAGCCAGAATACGCCTCATTGTCACAAAAGCGTCAACAATACGGCCACTAATAACAATTGCTTCTTCGCTATGAAGTACCGCAGACAACATAACTACACCGTGTTCCGTGAAGGCATATGGGCAATAAGAACTGTGCTTCAAAGTCTCGAACCTATCGCAATTTGCGATAAGTTCATTTGTTTCTTCCTCTGTGAGTTGAAAGCGATATCTCACAGGAAACCGTTTTATGTTACGTTTCACTTGTTCGTTGAGTCGGTATGTCTTCACTCCATATAGTTCAGCCAAGTCCCGGTCCAAAATGACCTGAACACCCCTTATTGTAAAAATACGGTTTTCAACCTCCCCTCCGCTTAACCTATCGCAATTTGCGAGAGGTTCCTGACTGCTTACAATTATTTCCTTCCGTGCATAGCCTCAAACACACTATTTTGTCAAAGATAATCAAAGGAATCCATTCCGCCTACACCTCATCAATCTTTTTCATTGCATTCTTTTTCTCCTTGTCGGCGATGGCCATGTACGGCTTCATGGCGGCAAGGGAAGAGTGTCCGGTCCATTGGGTTATGGTGTAGGGGCTGATGTCGTTGGAAAGGCCGATAACCACGAATGTCTTTCTGCCGACGTGGGTTGTCACCCTCTCGTAGAGGGGCTTGACTTCATCGACACGCTTGTTGCCGACGAAATAGGTCCGGGTTATGGGCTTGTCCAGGCCCGCCTGCTTGAAGAGAATCTTCAGGGCGTCGTTCATTTTCTGGTTTGACATCACCGGCAGCGCTAACTCTCCCGGCATATGGGCGTCTTCGTACTTCTCCAAGATAGCGCGTGTGTACTTATTCAACTCAATGCGTACGGTTTGAGCTGTTTTCCTTTGAATGAGAACGATGGAATCGCCGTCTATATGCGCACGTGTCAGTTGGCAGACGTCAGACCACCTGTGGCCAAAGAGGTTCGCGAACGACAATTTATATAACATTTTTCCATTTTGTTATACATTTTCTATATTTGCAAAAACAAAGGGTTATGCGAGCAACTACAAGAAAAGTACAGACGGCGTTCCGTCTCGATGCGAAACTGCTGAGCAGGCTCAAGCGCAAGGCGAAGGCGGAAGGGCGAAGTGTGAATACGGTTGTGGAAGAGACTTTGAACAACCGGTTTCCGGCAGAACCGGAACTGCCACATCTCAACTTCCCCCTCAAGAAGAGTAAAGTTACTGAAGCCCTTCATATTGCAGGCGGGTTACATTTTAGCGAAGAAGAACTTGCCACCGACCATCGGCTCAGGCACATTTTAGGTCTTGAGGATGATATGGCATTACAAGATGCCCTTCAGATTTCCTGCGCCGAGACAGAGGATTGCAACTATATCATTCATGGAAAAATTGAAAGCAGTATCTTCTGCTACATCAACTTCTTGTATTTGAAGCGCTTGGGTTCGGCATCGCCAAGACGCACCTTGCGGTTCTCCTCATATTCGGAATAAGACCCTTCGAAGAAGTACACGCTGCTGTCGCCCTCGAAGGCGAGGATGTGCGTAGCTATGCGGTCGAGGAACCAGCGGTCGTGGGAGATCACCACGGCGCAGCCGGCGAAGCTCTCCAAACCTTCCTCCAGGGCGCGTATCGTATTCACATCCACATCGTTGGTAGGCTCGTCGAGAAGCAGCACGTTGCCCTCGTCTTTGAGCGTTAGCGCCAGGTGCAGACGGTTCCTCTCGCCTCCCGACAGCACTTCGCAGAGTTTCTCCTGATCCGCCCCCGAGAAATTGAAACGGGACACCCAGCTGCGGGCGTTGATGTCGCGGCCTCCCAGACGCACCCATTCGGAGTTGCCGGCTATGGTTTCGAACACGGTCTTGTCGGGATCGATGCTCTTGTGCTGCTGGTCTACATACGAAATCTTCACCGTCTCCCCTATCTCTATGCTGCCGGCATCGGCCTTTTCCAGGCCCATGATAAGGCGGAAGAGCGTGGTCTTGCCCGCGCCGTTCGGGCCGATTACGCCCACGATTCCCGCAGGCGGCAGGCTGAAGGTCAGATTGTCGAAGAGGAGTTTGTCGCCGTAGGCCTTGCTCACGCCGCTAAAGTCGATAACCTTGTTGCCGAGACGCGGGCCGTTCGGAATATAAATTTCCAGGTTCTGCTCCTTCTCGCGGGCATTGGCGGACGCCAGCTTTTCGTAGGCGCCCAGACGGGCCTTGCTCTTGGCGTGACGGGCCTTCGGAGCCATCCTGGCCCACTCCAATTCGTGCTCCAGAGTCTTGCGGCGCTTGCTTTCCTGCTTCTCTTCCATCGCGAGGCGCTGAGTTTTCTGCTCCAGCCACGACGAATAGTTGCCCTTCCAGGGGATGCCCTCGCCGCGGTCGAGCTCGAGTATCCATCCGGCGACGTTGTCGAGGAAATAGCGGTCGTGCGTGACGGCGATTACGGTGCCTTTATATTGTTGCAGATGCGCCTCCAGCCACTGGATGCTCTCGGTATCGAGATGGTTGGTGGGCTCGTCGAGCAGCAGCACGTCCGGCTCCTGCAGCAGCAGGCGGCAGAGAGCCACCCTGCGGCGTTCTCCTCCGGAGAGATTCCCAATCAGAGCGTCTGAAGGAGGGCACTGCAGGGCGTCCATGGCCCTTTCCAGCTTGGATTCAATTTCCCATCCGTTCACGGCGTCAATCTTCTCCGAAAGTTCTCCGTTGCGCTCCATCAGTGCATACATCACGGTTTCGTCCGTGTACATACTGCCCATCCGGTCGCAGTTTCTATTGTATTCATCGAGGAGATCCATGACATCGGCCACGCCCTCGCATACGACCTCGTAAACGCTTTTGTCGGGATCCATCTGAGGCTCCTGCTCAAGATAGCCCACGCTGTAGCCGGGCGACCATACCACCTCGCCGCGGTAGCCTTTTTCCACCCCCGCGATTATCTTGAGCAATGTGGACTTTCCGGAACCATTAAGACCGATGATACCGATTTTGGCTCCGTAGAAGAAGGACAGGTAGATGTCCTTGAGAATAACCTTATTGTTGTGGGGCAGCACCTTGCCCACCCCGTTCATTGAAAAAATAATCTTTTCGTCTGCCATGAAGGTAAATATAGTCTTTATTTGGAAAAGGTCAAAAAAAACGGGCCGAATCCAGTTAAACCAACGACTATGGAAGTGCTATTTTAAGACTTCCCACTCTCCTCCGAAACGGCCGCCTTTTCTGCGGATATCGCCAGAATCTCTCAATTGTTTGGTAATCTCTTCTCATCAACTCTTTGATTGTTTCCGCATACCTTTCCGAACTTGTTTCCGACAAGAAAAAACTGATTATCTTTTTCTACTATACCCAACACAATGATTCCGCCGGCTGTATTTGCAAAGGAAGAGTAGGTTTCCCAAAAAGAGCCCGGGAAACCACCTTTTGTTGAATTTGGTCATGGACTAGGCTTAGTTGTCGGAGTAGCCGGTCTCGCGACGATACCATGTCATTCCACCGGGTCATCTCCTATTCCGCAAACGCATAAGAGTATCCCTTCACCTTGTCCCATGCCCCGCGGGTGAAATCAGGTACTTCCACGGGCATATTGCCGTTCTCGATGGAAAGGGCGCTCAGCGGAGCGAGGCAGCACCACTCGGCAAGGTCATATACGTCCATATCGAGCGGCAGGCCGTTGCGCAGGCAGTAAACCAGCCGGTAATCCATGATGAAATCCATGCCTCCGTGGCCTCCGACCTGTTTGGCGAGAGCCGTGAGTTCCGGCGTGAGAATCACGGAAGGATACTTTTCCTGCAGTGCCTGCAAGGCGTCTCCGGAATAGACCTTCTCCTTCGGAACGGACCGGGCAAAGCCGTCGGCCTGGCTGAAATCACGCAGGCAGTACTGCTGCACGGGATATTTGGCAGCATAGCCGTCAGTGCCTACCACCTGGTACATACGGCTGTAAGGACGGGGTGTCAGCACATCGTGCTCAATCAGTATGGTCTTGCCCTTTTCGGTAGAAATAAGGGTGCTGGTTTCGTCGCCGTTCCGGAAATCGTTGCAGGGCTCGCCGCTGAAGCGTTCCATCATCCTGCCCCCGTTGAACGAGGCCGTCTCCATGGAAACAAGGGTTTTCAGGCGGTCGCCGCGATGGATGTTCAGCACCTGGCACACGGGCCCGAGACCATGGGTGGGATAGACATCGCCCTTGTGGCTGCGGTTGTAATCCTGCCTCCAGCCATGCCAGTATCTTCCCCATACATTGTCGAGATTGTGGAGGTAGGATCCTTCGCAATGCACAACCTCCCCGAAGACGCCTTCCTGCGCCATGCGCAGGGTGCTCATCTCGAAGAAGTCATAGACGCAGTTCTCCAGCATCATGCAGTGCCTGCGGGTACGTTCGGAGGTGTTGATGAGGTCCCAGATTTCGTCGAGATTGAGGGCTGCCGGAACCTCGACCGCAGCATGCTTCCCGTGCTCCATCGCATATTTGGCAATAGGTGCATGGTTCAGCCAGTCGGTGCAGACGTACACAAGATCGACGTCGTCGCGCTCGCAGAGCTGCTTCCAGGCATCCTTGTCGGCGAAGTAAGCAGCCGGTTCCGGAAGGCCTTTCGAGCGCAGATACTCCCGGGATTTCAGCACCTTGTCGGGTTCCATGTCGCATAGAGCCGTGATGGCCGCGCCCTCCACATAGGTAAGTCTTTCTACGGCAAACCCCCCGCGCATTCCAAGCCCTACGACCCCGATACGCACTACGTCAAGCGGCTCTGCCGTGAGTCCGATGACATTCTCCTGTCCTGCCGGACGGGCAGGGGCTTTGGTTTTGATGGTTTTGGAAGCGGTTCCGCACGAAACCGCCGCAATCAGCGCAATACTGAACAACAACGTTTTGATTTTCATATTATGCTTCTGTCTATCTTATTATCAAACTACTATCAACTGTTACCGTGAACTCATCGCCGGGGCGGGTGTCAACTTCTATCACTCCCCTTCCGGCTTCCACGAGACGGTACGGCACAGGGGCCCCGGAGGACGAATGGACGCGCAAATCCCGCATCCCAGTCTGAAGACGGCAGGTACCCCCGCTGTCACTGCCCACCTTGATCCATTCAGTGCTGCCGTCACGGCGACGGGCACTCACCCGGAACCCGCCGGCCGCTCGCATATTGCTGAACGAACAGTCCTTCCAGCTGTCGGGGCAGCCCCGGAACACGCGGATACGGTCTCCCCAATCCTGGAGATACATATCCTCGAATGAGCACATCGCGGCGAACGGAGTTTCGATGACCGGGCCGGATTCATTATAGAGAGTATTGTGCCGCACCCATCCGCCAAGGAACTTCTTCATCAGTGCCAGTGCGGCTTCGCCGTCACCGCGGGAACTCAGCATGGAAGCCTTGCCCGTGAGCGAATACCCTGTATTGCCATGCCAGCGGTCAAGCGAAAGGGCCATCCTGGCGCTGTCGGCAGGGTTCTCCCAGTCCAGCATGTGGTAAGGATAAATCATGAAGAGATGCGAATAATGCCGGTGGTTCGTATCGAGAAACTCGAACTTGTCGCTCACCTTGAATCCGGTGGCATCGCTATAGCGGAAAGGCACCAGATGCTCCAGGAAATCTTTCCATTGCGGCAGCATCGGATCCCCTATTCCGCACTTTTCGTCTATCTCTATAAGAGCCTGCAGGCCCCAGCGGAGGTTTGCAAGGTCGTAGTTGGAGTTCGTACCTACGGATTCCCCGTCACAATACTCGGGAGATGCGGTAGGAGGGAGGCCATAACTTCCGTCCGCATTCACAGTGCGGATGCGGAAGAACAGATTCACCGCTCCTTTGAGCAGGGGGAACAGCCGCTCGCGCATCTGAAAATCATCGCCATAGGCCAGGCACTGCAAATAATAATAGTACAGTGTCCATGTGAGATTTCCCGCTTCGTAATTGTTGCGCTCGGCAAGCCTCGGGTCCAAGCGGCTGTGCATGTCGTAGGAAGAAGTGCGCGGCATGGCCATGCACTCCGTCCACGTTTCCTGCCCGGGGTTGTCGGTTACGTTGCGCACCAGATTCTCACGGTTTTCCCAGAAGGCGTCCCACAGCGGCTGCGCGAACTCTCCGAGCCCCACACGCGTCTGCCAGCTGTATGTGAGCTGGATATTGAGGTTCATCCAGATGGCGGGCCAGGGAGTGTCGTATGTAGGCCAGACTCCCTGCAGGTCCACTATGGGCTTGCCGGGCCGGGCGGTGGAAGCGAGCTTGTAGAAATTGGTCCCCAGGAGACCGTTGCCCATTATGGCTCCGTCGTAGTAGCCCGTAGTCTTCCCCCAATGGGTATGCCTCTGCCCGTATTCAAAAACAGGGTCGGCGGTAAGGGCATCCCAGGTAAGATCATAGGGAGATTCCGCAGCCCTGGCAGGCAGGCTGCACATTAAAAGAGGGAGCAACGCGGAAAAGAATAATCTCATTCCCCTACATGCCAAAGTATTCCTTGTAACGATTGTAAAGGTGACCGGCCTGCAGGTAAGCCGACTGAGGGCTCATGAAATGGCTGAATTCGAAGGTTATAGCCTTTTCGCAGCCGCAGCGCCGGGCGGCTTCAAGCTTCAGTTTCAGTTTCTCGAACGCTATGGGGGGAAAGTGAATGGGCATGTCGCGGTCGAAAGTTTCGGCATTCGTCCAGCTTTCCATTCCGTATTTATGGGCGAGATCCCTGTTTACGGTAAGGAATTCATCGTAATCGTCGTAGTGGATAAGGCCGTCCTGGAATGCACAGGCATCCACCACATCGTGAATCCCGGAGAAAATCTCGTTCCAGGTGCTTTCGTGCTCCGCCATATTGGCGCCGAAATTACGTATTTTTGGGCCCAGGAAATCTTCATTCGTGCGCTTTCCGTCCATGTACGGGGAGATGAACACCGGAAGCCCGCCCGAGAGGTCCTTGCACTGTTTTCCAAGCGAATGGTAAGATTCGATGAGCCCTTTGCTTCTGGGGCTCACTTCCTTGCTCAGGTACCACCCCGCGAAACTCTTGTATTTGCGGCCATACATTTCCCACGCCTCGTCTATTACGAATTTATTGTTTTCGATATCCATGGGGGCACCTTCGGGATAACGCACTCCGGTATCGTAAAGTCCGAACCAGAACCTCATGCCGTACTTTTGGGCAAGGCGGCAGAAAAGGTCTATAAGGTCGTACGAAGGAGTGTAGCAGCCCTTTTTCATCAGGTAGGGCGAAGGGTAGGTGAGGAATTTACGGTATCCGCTGCGGATATCGATTACATCCGTGATTCCTATCGCCTTCATATAGCGAAAATCCCTGTCCCACTCTTTCGGTCCCCAGTTCTGATGCGGGATGTCGTGGGTTATTTCATCGAGGAAAGTCCCGGTAATGGGGAGGGCGCCGGAGGGCGGCAGCATCCCCGCGTCCGGAGATGCAGGACTGAGCGCATGCGATTTGAACCCGAACAAGGGAGAGGCGGCAAGCGATGTGACAGCCAAGGCCGCTTTCCTGATAAACGATCTGCGATTTTCCATTATTATCCGCTTTAAAGGCCAAATACTTTTTTGACTGCTTCGAGATATCCGAAGCCATACCTGTAGTCGGGAAGGAGATATGATGATTCCACCCATTCGTTCCATGCATTGATATACACGAAGGGGGGCTGCTCGGGATGGCGGTTCACAAAGTTGCGAGCCCTCTCGAGGAAATGCCCGAAAGCTTCCGGAGTATTGTTGTAGTGCACGGTATCGTGCTCGCCCTTCGCGGGGAAACGGGGAGTGTCGTCCCAGCCCACGGAAACAGTAGGGAACACCGGGACGCTCATGGCGGAAGCCCAGGTCTTGTGGGCGTCCCAGGCCTTGCGGCCGAAGGCGAGATAGTCTTCGTCGCGGCCGCCCATGTTGTAGAAAGCCACGCTGTTTATGCCAAGATCGTCCACAAGCTTACGGCACGAAGCCACGTAGGCCTTGTCGTAATAGCCGTCGCCCCAGAAGCCTGCCTGCAGATGGAGCCCCTTGAAGCCGGCCTTGCGGCATTCGGAACGGAAATACTGCAGGGCTTCTGCGGCGCCCGCCTCATCGCCGAAGGACTTTACGAAATTGGAGAGGTCGTAAACCATGAAAACCGGGCAGCCGTCTATCTTTACGTAATTGTCCCGCTTGAAATACAGGCGTATCACCCGCTCGACTATTTTCGGGAAATCGGCGGGGTCTATTGCGCCGGAAAACAGAGCCGAATCGTCATCGCCATAGCGGTGGCAGTTCCAGTAGTTCTTCTTTACGTCGTGGTTCGCCCACATGATGTAGAAGTCCATCCTGGAATTGTTGGCTGCGGCAAGAAAACCGCCGTCGAGCGCTCCTTCCAGGAAGGGACCGCCATTGTACCAGTACCAGTCGTACACAAAAGTGTTCACGCCGTGGGCGACGGCAGTATCGATCCAGCGCTCCACCACCTGCGGATCATCGTCATGCTCGAATCCCCAGAGAGGCTGTTTGGGCTGATAGTGCCCCGGATAACGGGGAGAGCCTTTTTTTATGACCTCCCATTCACCGTTTCCTTCCGGCCAAAGAAGCGCATGCGCAAGGGAATCGTCGTGGCACGACGGCCACACAAATGCGCACACCCGGTAGTCGCCTTTCTTTTTGTCGAGATTGCCGCGATAGTTGTAACCCTTCGACTCCAGGACAGGATAATGCACTTTCTCAAGAGAATGCTTGAAGCGGGCGAAATCCTTCACCTCCGGATTGCTCCACTGCACTTCGGCCGCAGCAATCATGCGGGGCAGAAGCATATATTCCAGATGGGCGTTTTCGGCAATGAACTCTGTCCAGAGATTTACCTGGGAGCCCAGGATATGATGCTCCGTGCCGGGTTTCACCCCTTCGAGAGGGTCGAAATCATAGGTATTTTCCAGGGTGAGGGTACGGCGGCCCTTGTGGATGGCAAGAGGTTCGTTGTCCCAGTCGTCGCTCTGATAATAGTCGATGTAGCAGTTCTGGGCGGGTGTCATAACCACGTCGAAGCCACGCTCCGCGCCTTCGATGCCGGCCTTGTTGTCGTGCCACGACATGATGGCCGCGCCCTCGTCGAGGTCGCCTTCCATGATTTCCGACCAGCCGAGCACTTTGCGGCCTTTTGCGGCGAGATGCGCCTGCACGTGATTGGCCACATGGCACTGGAGTTTTTCTTCCTTGCTGAAGCGGCCCTCGTCGGTGTAGCCGAGCTCCGCAATCTTTGCCTGGCACCTGGGGCATTGCTTCCACATATTCTTGGGGCATTCGTCGCCGCCGATGTGGATATACTCTCCGGGGAAGAGGCGGCATACCTCGTCGAGCACCGCATCCAGAAAATCATACACGGCTGGATTCCCTGCACAAAGCACCTCGTCGGCAATCCCCCATTTGGAACGCACTTCATAGGGACCTCCTGTGCAGCCGAGTTCGGGATACGATGCGAGAGCGGCCACCATATGTCCGGGCAAATCCACTTCAGGAATGACGGTAATGCCCTTGGAAGAAGCATAGTCCACGATGTCCGCAATTTCTTCAACCGTGTAAAAACCTCCGTACAAACCGGCCTCCGCTGTCTGCAGGGACGCTCCCTTGCGCCAGGCTCCCACCTCGGTGAGGCGAGGATACGCCGGCACCTCAAAGCGCCATCCCTGGTCGTCGGTCAGATGCCAGTGGAAGGTGTTGAGCTTATAGAAAGCCATGACATCCAGCACCTTGCGGATCTCGTCGGTACCGAAGAAATGACGCACGCAATCGAGCATCAGCCCGCGGTAGCCGAAACGCGGGGCATCTTCGATGACACAGCAGGGTATGCTGTCACCCATCTGCTCAAGAGTCGTGAGGGCATACCTGCGGCCGCTTTCGGAGGAACTGCGCACCACAATCTTTCCCGGACTCACCTCGAGTCGGTAACCCTCGGCAGGAAGGGCCTTGTCCACCTTGAATTTGAGGCGGGCCTTGGCAACATTGCAATTGCCGTCCCTGTATTCTACATGGTTCGGATATGGAATCACATCCAGGCTGCGCTCCTGCGCGGATGCCGCAAACGCGGCAAGAAGCAGCACGGCCGCAAAAAGGTATTTTCTCGCAGTCATCGTATTAAATCTCCCATCCGGGTTCATATTCCCTGGTGAAAAGTGTCCGGGCCGCCTCGGAAGCATTCAGGATGTGTCCGGACGAAGGGTCTATGGCAAGGCTTTCGCCCGTGCGCTGGGCGATGTTCCCGAGCTGCACAAGTTGGGTGCTGATGCAGGCGTCCTTCAAAGTAGAATTCAGGGCAGAGCCGGTGCGAATGGCAGAGAACCAGTTCTCGAAGTGGAGCATATCGAGTTTTTCCGAGGGATTGAAAAGATCCCCGGGAGCGAAAGCAAGGTCGGATTTGCGGTCCTTGATCACATTGCCCCTCATATCGAGGACTTTATACTCATTTCCGCCGCCGAGCACCAGGGTGCCGTTTTCGCCATAGAAGGCGACCCCGACTCCGTAGCCGTGGATGGGAGTGCTGTTGCAGCTGCGTCCCTCCCATGAACCGGCGGCGGTGTCACCGAACTGATATGTGATGACCTGGGTATCAGGGAATTCCCAGTCATCATGATAGCGGAAACGACCTCCCACGGAAGTAACAAGCGTGGGATAGGCGACTCCAAGGCCCCAGCGGAGGATGTCCACGAAATGGGTGCCGTTGTTCAGCGCCTCGCCGGTTCCCCAGCGGTAGAACCAGTGCCAGTTGTAGTGGATGTAATTGTCGTGGAAGCCCTCGACTCTGGGAGCGGGGCCCTGCCAGAGGTCCCAGTCAAGATTTTCGGGCACGGGGACATTGTTCCCCCTGCCTATCGAAGGCCTGTTCGCGGTGTACCAGGAGCTGGCAAAGCGGACACGTCCGATTTCGCCGTTGCGCACCGCATCGACAGCCTCGATGACGTTGGGCCATGAACGGCGCTGGTTTCCGACGGTGATAACCCTCCTGGGATTCTTTGCAGCTACGGCAAGAAGGGCTTCGTTCTCCGACGGGCAGTAGCTCGTGGGTTTTTCGAGATACACGTGCTTTCCTGCCTGAAGGCCCATGATGGCGGCAGTTGCATGCCAATGGTCGGGCATGGCCACCACCAAAGCATCGATATCCTTGGATTCCAGCATTTTGCGTATATCCTTATATCCTGCGGGGCGTTTGAGGGTCTGCTCATAAAGCTTTTCGCGGCAGCGCTCAAGGGCCAGGGAATCGACGTCGCAGACGGCGGCAACCTCGCATTTGGGCATCTTTGCGAAGGTGGTGGCAAGGGCGAGCCCGCGGGAGTTTACCCCGGCAACACCTATCCTGATGACGTCGTTCGCCCCGATTACTTTTCTGTTCTTACCGTCGGAGACAACGGGAAAGCCCAGCGAAACAGCCGCAGCTCCCAATGCCGCCTGGCGGATAAAATCTCTTCGTGAAGTCATATCTTGAACAATTTTTTGATTATCATCACCAAAATCCAAACCAACAGAATAAAAAGCCACAGCCCGAACGCAATGCAGAGCGTGTATCCGATCTGGCTGAACAGTTCCGTCCAGGGCCTGTGGTAAGCGATGATTGCGCCTGCATTGATGCCACAGGCAATCACGAAGCAGAGCGCGAGCAGCCACAGCGCCCTCCCGGCATTTTCCCCTTTTACGACTATATCTTTCATCAGAATTTCATGTAAGGTATCTTGTATTCTTCGGGGAAGCGGATCAGCCGCCCTTCCTCCATGGCTTTGTTGCCGAGCAGGCAAAGCAGAGTGGCGCAATAAGCCTCCTCAACAACATTCTCAGCTTTTTCGCCCGTGATGCAGGACTGGCAGAATGCAGAAAGGATAAGGTCGGAGCCGTCGTTGTCGGCAGCAACCATGCTTTGCCCGGCATTGACGCTCACGCTTCCGGACACCAGAGGGTGCGGCACATATTCACCGCGCAATTCCGGCCTCCACGAAGGCCCTGCCGCAGGTATGGAGGCGAAGGTCTTGTCGCGCAGCTGGGTGAGCAGCTGGCGGATTCCGGAAATCTCATTGTCTTCCTCAAGATAGTACACGCCACGGGTCAGGTCCACAGTGCCTTTCTTGCCCAGGATCTGGTCTTCCATGCCGTTGTATTTATTGGAAATGAGCGATTCGTAGCAGATCTTGCGCCCGTCGGAATAGCGGTAGGTCACATTCACGCTGTCGTACACCTCGCGGCCGTCTTTCCAGTAGACGATATCGCCCATTCCCATGATTTCCGAGGGCATCTTGTCGATGGTCCAGTTGCACACCTCCAGCTGATGGCTTGCAAGTTCTGTCATCAGCCCGGCGGAATGCTCCTTGTAGAGCCTCCAGTTGATGAGCCTTTCCAGCGAAGGGTCCGGCACGGGGCGGCGCCAGTCGGCATTGCGGAACCAGTGGCAGCGCATGCCCACGACCTCGCCCACGAGGCCTTCGCGTATCTTTTTCACACCCTCTATATACTTGGGATCATACATCCTCTGCATGCAGAAATAAAGGGCACGGTCGCTATGGGCATATGCATCGTAAACCGCCTTGCACTGCTCCATGGTAAGAGCCATGGCCTTTTCGCAGAACACATGCTTTCCGGCAGAGAGCGCATCGAGGGTGATGGCGGCATGGGAGCCAAGGGGCGTAGCGATGATGACTCCGTCTATATCCTTTTGCCCGAGAAGCTTGCGATAATCGTCGAAAAGCTTCGCACCCGGCACCATCGAAGACGCGGCGTCGAGATTCGCTTTGTAAGGGTCGCAAAGGGCTACCACCTCGGCATGAGGAATTCCGCGCAGCATCGTCAGGTGATACTGCCCCCTGGAGCCGCAGCCTATAAGGGCGACGCGGGCCTTTTCCGTGCCGATTTCCAAGAGTTTCTCCGGCGTGCAGCCCTTGAGCCACGGCATGGAGGAGAACAAAGCAATCCCTCCGCCTATACTTCCGAGAGTTTTGAGGAACTCCCTCTTTCCAAGGTCAACCGATTCATTCATAGTTCAAATATACGCACTTTTGCCGAAGGAAAAAAGCCCGTCACCTTATCTTTCTGCTCATCGGAGGCAATCATCAGAGTTGTGCTGAGGACCTCGGCATCGACAGGGTCTTCGGCAGTTACACATACCAGAGTGCGGCTTACACATTTTTCTCCGGAAAGAGGATTGACGATATGTCCGGAATAGCCGGGCGTATTGCCCGAAGTGGACAGGGCAAGGTCGCGGAGACCGGCCTCCATCAGCACTCCTCCCCGGAAAGGATCCCTCACGCTCACCTTCCATTCCGGGCCGTAGGGATGATGCCCGAGCCCAAGGATGGCGCTGCCGCCGAAATCTATATATGCGTTCAGAACGCCCCTGGACTGCAGCAGCGTTTTTGCATGGCGGACGGCTACCCCCTTGGCAAGGCCTCCGAAATCCAGCTGTCCGCCTGCACGCACGGAGAAAAGCCCTCCAGTGAGTTCCCGATAGCGTTCCCCGATTTCTATCCATTCCGACAGGGCCGCAGAGGGCGAATCAGCCTTGCCAGCATTAAGCCGTGCAACTTCACTCTCCGCATTGAACCTGTCCAGCAGCAAGTCCGAAGCCTGAAGCCAGTCGCACAAGGATTCCCACAGCAGGCGCGCAGCAGCCTCGGCAATATCGGGGATGACCAAATCGAAACGTGTACCCATCACCCTGTCGATGTGGGCGTGGGCGATGCGTCCTTCCGCCGAATATGAAAAGTCACTTTCCATTCAATAGTTTGCGGGCGTCTTTCCTGCCCTCTTTCATGGCCTTCCGGATGGTGACGGGCCTGCCTCCCGAGGCCTTGCTCATGTTGGAAGCCTTCATAAAGGCATAAATCTCTATGGTTTCGGCGTTGCCGACGGGAGGGACGCCGGTCTTGAAGAACTCAAGTATCTGGTCGAGCAGGACTTTGTAGCCTGCATATCCGCCGGCCTGGACGGCGCCCTTTTCCGTGATGGCCGTGCCGCCGTAAACATTGGGGCCCTTTACCACGGCGCGGAAGGTCCCGATCCTGCCATCGTTCCATAGCCCGGTAACCACGTCGCCGTCAGGACTTGAGGTGCGCGTTACCGATTCGCAGCCGGCGCCCATCAGCGTATAGAGGGTTTCCACTCCGTGAATGCCGTAGAAACCGAAATCGGGATGGGTAGGTTCGGCATGATGCGGAGAATAGCAGTCGGCCCCGAGTATGCTGCCGCACGCTCCGGAACGCAGTTCCGCATTCCTGGGAGAGAACCTCAACGCGCTGGACGAGAACACCGGGATGCCGTACTTCTCCGCGAGTTCATAAATCGCGATTGTTTCGCCGAGGGTAGCTCCGACTGGCTTGTCGATATAGCAGGTCTTGCCAGCTTTGAAAACCTCCAGAGCCTGCTCCAGATGGGGATGCCCGTCGTTGGTTTCGAGCATTACATAATCCACCCTGGCGCACAGTTCGGCAATCGAACCCACTATCTCCACCCCGTGCTTTTTTACCTCCTCCGTATAGGCAGGAATGCGCTTATAGCTGGACTCTATCACCCTGGAGCCGTAAGGATAGGCCGCAACCACCTCGAATTCCCTTGCATAAGGGTCGTCCGAATCAGAATTGAGCAGTTCGGTAAAAGCGGTGGAATGCGAGGTGTCGAGTCCTATTATCCCTATGGTCTTTACCTGACCAAAGGCCGCCGCGCAGAGCAGGACTGCCGGCAGCGACAATAATTTCAGTTTCATTCCCATGAATTGTATCTTGTTCTTTTACGGTATTCGGTGGCGCTCATACCCACGTTCTTGTGAAACGCCACACAAAAATAATCAGCATTTTTGAATCCGCATTCAAAGGCGATTTCTTTCACGCTCATATCGGTGTTTGTAAGCAGTTCTTTTGCCTGGGAGATGCGGATGTTGCGTATGTACGCACCCGGAGGCATGCCGACATAATCCTTGAAATCCTTGCGGAACTTGGAATAACTGAGGTCGGTGCCCTGCACCATGTCGGGGGCCTTGATGGCCGAAAGATTGCCGCTTACCGTCGTGCGCGCCTTGTTTACCGATTCCGAAATGCGGGAACTCTCCGGAAAACTGTTGCGGTGATAATAGACGGCGGAACAGATTATGTTGGCGCAAATGCCGCACATCGCCTGCTGGTAGGCCGAATACTGCTTCATCAGAATGCGTTCCCCTATCTTGTAATTGGTAAGGATGTCTTCCCTGATGCCTATGTGCAGAACAGGGTCCTGTTTGTTCAGAAGCCCCTCTCTGGTCCACATGTCCGGCAGGAAACCCACAAAGTGGATCCAGTATTCCTCCCAGCCCGTTCCGGCATCGGGCCTGTAGCTGTGCCATTCGCCCGGAAAGAGGAAGAAAGCGTCGCCGGCCTTTATCTTTTCGGTACGGCCCAGGCTCTCGCTCGTAAAAATTCCCCGGCCCTTGGTGATGTACACCATCTGGTACTCGTCGATCACTCGGCCTTTGCGCGGATTGAAGATATAACTGGCAATGGCCGTCCCGGGAGGATACGGCTCCC
>ERZ842401.2864-NODE-2864-length-22265-cov-19.747456_pt1 | contig 22265 bp, 20 predicted proteins | sample MGYA00521270_ERZ842401 | MGnify/ENA primary metagenome ERZ842401 (study PRJEB31892, sample SAMEA3878208) | bioreactor metagenome | biome: Moose rumen | place: Sweden | collected 2011-10 | study: EMG produced TPA metagenomics assembly of the PRJEB12797 data set...
ACCGCGCGTAAGCACAAAGCTTACCAGAGCAAACGGAAAGAAGCAGGCAAAAAGAGTAGCTGCAAATTACGCTCTGATTCAGTCATTACTTGCAAAATAACAGCCACAGGCTGCGTTACAAGTCAAAGACGGATTTTTAAGCCACAGGCTGCTTTGTAAGAAAAAGTCTATGGAGGGGTTTTCTCCATAGGCTCTTTTTTTGTCTTTCGATATTAGACCTGTTCAATAATTGTCATTATCGGGCTCGACCCGATAATCTGAGGCACCGCCTCTTTCTCAAAACGCCTATATTGCTATAGATTGCCGTATCGAGTACGGCAATGACATAAAGCCGAGTACGGAACTGACATACTGTTTCCGAACAGGTCTAATATTCTATCGTATTTTGTGCAAATCAGATAAAGGCTGTTGTAGCGCAAAATCAGCAAGCACTATTGCAGTCATTGCTTCGATAACGGGCACAATGCGAGGGCATAAGCACACATCGTGTCGCCCCTCAATCACTAAATCAGTATCAGTAAATCCGCACTCACCTACTGCTACTGTCTGCTGCTGCTTGAAAATCGACGGCACGGGCTTTATCGCCGCTTTGAACTCGATTGCCTCCCCGCTTGAAATGCCTCCGAGTATTCCACCAGCATTATTCGACGTAAATACGACTTTTCCGCTTTCGCCCTCTGCTCTCATTTCGTCATTGTTTTCGCTTCCCGTCATATCCGCCGCGTCAAATCCTGCCCCGAACTCGATTCCTTTCACCGCGCCAATAGACAAAATCGCCTTTGCAATCTCCGCGTCCAGCTTCGAGAACACTGGCTCGCCCAATCCTGCTCCAATCCCCGTAACCACGCATTTAACCACTCCGCCTGCGCTGTTTCCTTCTCGGCGAAGCTCCTCTATTCTCTCCGCCATCTTCTTTGCACTTTCAAGGTCTGCGGCTCTCAGCGGATTTTTCTCTATCGCGCCAAAGTCTACGCTTTTTCCCTCAATGCCTGCCGCGCGCAGTGTAAACGCCGTGATATTCGCTTCAGGATACAGCGCACATAGCACTTGCCTAGCCACTTCTCCTGCCGCCACTCTCGCCGCTGTTTCTCTGCCGCTCGCCCTGCCGCCGCCGCGATAATCGCGAAAACCGTATTTTGCATAATATGTGTAATCCGCGTGTCCTGGTCGAAACGTATTCGCCAAATTGCCGTAATCTTTCGACCGCTGCGACGTGTTGCGGATAAGAAGAGCAATAGGCGTTCCCTCTGTTTTTCCCTCGAACACACCAGACAAAATCTCGGCTTTATCGTCTTCTTTTCGGCTTGTTACAGCGGCATTATTCTGCCCCGCAAAGCTCTGCCCTGGCTTTCTGCGGTCAAGCGCGGCTTGTATCTTCGCTTCGTCAATCGCCAATCCCGCAGGTACTCCGTCAATAATACAGCCGAGAGCTGAGCCGTGGCTTTCGCCAAATGTTGTAACCCTAAATATCGTCCCTATCGTGTTTCCTGCCATCTTTTCCCCCGTATTTTTAAGCCTGTTCCTCTACAAAACAGCTTCTGGCTCTACAAAACAGCCTCTGGCTGCTCAAGCCATGCTTTCGAGCGATTTAAAGCCCGTTGCCACAGATTATACTTTGCATCTCTTTCTGCGCTGTCCATTCCTGGCGTAAACACCTGTTCCACGCTCCAAACCGATTTCAGCTCTTCCCTGTTCTGCCAAAATCCTGTGGCTAATCCTGCCAAAAACGCCGCGCCTGTTACGCTCGATTCAGTATTGAGCGGACGATAAATCGACGTATTAAGCATATCGGCTTGGAACTGCAATAATAAATCGCTCACGCTCGCTCCTCCGTCCACTTTTATCGACGGCAAGCGAATAGCTGAATCTTCTTGCATACAGCAAAGCGCGTCTTCTACTTGGAAAGCTATCGCCTCAAGTGCCGCGCGGCAAATATGCGCTTTCGTCGTTCCGCGAGTCAGGCCGATAATCATACCGCGCGCATACGAATCCCAATACGGCGCACCAAGCCCCGTAAACGCAGGCACAACGACCACTCCGCCCGAATCCGCAACGCTTTCGGCTAAAACATCAGTTTCTTTTGCCGAGCTAATCAGCCCAAGCTCATCTCTCAGCCACTTTATCAGCGCGCCGCCCATAAATATGCTTCCTTCCAGTGCATATTCCACTTTGCCATTCATCGAAAGAGCTATCGTGGTCAATAGGCGATGCTTTGAGTTCACGGCGTTTTCTCCTGTGTTCATCAGCAAAAAACACCCCGTGCCATAAGTAACCTTTGTTTCTCCCTCGCTAAAACAGCACTGCCCAAACAATGCGGCTTGCTGGTCGCCCACTGCCGAAGCAATCGGAGCGCAAAAGCCGCAGACTTCTTTGTCTGTATATGCGTAAATTGCAGAGCAATCTTTTACTTCGGGAAGCATACTGCGCGGAATGTCGAGCAGCTCTAAAAGCTCATCGTCCCATTCAAGCGTATGGATATTATACAGCATAGTGCGGCTTGCGTTCGTTCTGTCTGTAACGTGCGCTTTTTTGCCGCTTAAATTATAGATAATCCAAGAATCTATTGTGCCAGCAAGGATTTCGCCTTTTTCCGCTCTCTCCCTCACTCCTGCCGCATTGTCTAAAATCCACTTTATCTTTGTTCCCGAAAAGTAAGCGTCAGGATACAGCCCCGTCTTTTCTCTGATAAGCTCTCCCTTGCCTTGCGCTATGAGCTTATCGGCAAGAGGAGCTGTCCTGCGGCATTGCCACACAATAGCATTATACACAGGCTTTCCCGTCTTTCTTTCCCAAACAACAACCGTTTCCCTTTGGTTAGAAATGCCGATAGAATCTATTTGCTCTTCTCTTATGCCAGCCTTTACCACAGCTTCATTTATCACAGAATACAGGCTTCGCATTATATCCATAGGATTATGCTCCACCCAGCCCAATTTTGGGAAATGCTGCGGAAACTCCCTCTGTGCCATCGCTTTTTTATGCAATCGCTTATCAAACAGCACGGCACGAGAGGAGGTTGTTCCTTGGTCTAATGCAAGAACGTATTTTTCCATTTTTCTCCTGACACTATCCCTTAGAAGCCAGCAGGAACGAAGTCAATTCCTTCGCTTTCCTTAAAGCCATACATCAGATTCATATTCTGAGCCGCCTGACCTGCGCTTCCCTTTAGCATATTGTCGATAACAGAAATAACTTCAAGCGTCTTTCTCTCTCCGCCCTTCACGGCATACACTTGCATATCACAATAGTTCGTAAAGCGCACGCTTCTCGTTGTCGGCGCAACTCCAGACGGCAACACGCGGACAAACGGCTCATCTTTATAGAACGCCGAGTAAATCTCTCTGATTTCGTCAGCAGACATATCTTTTACAAGCGGTGCATAGATTGTAGACAAAATGCCGCGGTTCTGCGGAATCAAGTGAGGAGTAAAGATGATGTTTGTTTTCACTCCTGCAGCCTCTGTGCAGTTTCTCGCGATTTCTGGCTGATGACGATGTGCACCGACTTTATACGCGCTAAAGCTCTCGCCGCACTCACAAAATTGGTTCGTCATTGTCGGGTTTCTTCCCGCGCCTGTAACGCCGCTCTTTGCGTCCACAATGATAAGCGAAGTGTCGATAATTCCCGCTTTGAGTGCAGGCAACAAACCGAGCGTAGAAGCCGTAACATAACAGCCAGGGTTTCCGATGATACGCGCGCCCTTGATTTTCTCTCTGTTCATTTCAGGCAAGCCGTACACCGCCTCTGTGTGTAGCTCTTTATGTTCCCACGCCTTTTTGTAATACTCGACATACGTTTCCTCATCTTCGCCAAAGCGGAAATCTGCACTCAAGTCGATAAACTTTTTGCCATGCTCCACGCAATAAAGCGCATACGGCTCAGCAAGTCCGTTCGGTAAAGCTGCAAAGACGACATCAGAGTTTTCAAGCACTTTGTCTGCATTGATTAAAAGCCCGTCTGTCTTCTCTCCAAGCTGTCCGATGAGATTAGGATATACTTCAGTGATATTCTTTCCCTCAAAGCTCACCGAGCTCAAAAACAGCTTTTCCACTCCGCTATGGCGAAGCAAAATCCGCACTAATTCCACACCTGCATAACCAGTTGCACCAATGATACCTGCTTTAACAGTCATTTCTTCCTCCAGCACTGTATTTTTATCGCTTAAAATGATACACTAGAGCTATGAAACATTCAAGATTTACTTGTGCTGCATTGCTTGCAGTATCACTATTTTTTTCATCGTGTCTTACCGTAGACAGCGTTCCGCAGGAAATGACTGCGCCAGAACTTTTGAGGGAAGCACAGAATTCGTATGATAAAGGCTCGTCAAGAAAGGCTTTAGTGTATTATCAGGCATTAGCTGAACGCTACGGCTCTGATGCTACGATGTACGTTACTGCCCGCTACGAAACGGCTCACATCTACATCAAAAAACACAAGTGGGCAAAGGCTGAACCTATTTTACAAGAAGTCGTCGAAATCTATCGCAATATGCCAGCAGGCACAATCAGCGGCTCATTCTTAAAGATGGCAGAAAGCGACCTTGAAAAAATCCCTGCCCACAAGCCGAAATCCGATTCTCAATAACTTTAAAAAAAGCCAGTAACTTCTTTGATAAAGCTACTGGCTTTGAACAATGGGGTGGCATTACTTCCCCCTTGTTTTAACATCGTCTTTCCGCTTGGGTATAGCGGTTATTAAACACTATTTTACAGAGATTCCTAAACTTTTCATTTCAGAATCGTCCCATCTTCCTCGGTCGCTCTTGCGGTCTGGAACGATAATCGCATCTATCGTTATATTCTTCTTTTCCGCCAACGCCTTCACTTCATTCTTATTGTATTTCTTGTTTCCTCTCGGAGTTGGGTGCGCAGGCGCGTCTCCGATAAGAATTATTTTTTTCTGCGTCTTCTTGCTCCACGAATAGAAATCAAGAGAGCCATACAACGCTTCATATACAGCTTCTGGAATATCGCCGCCCTCTGTGCCGTGAATGACAAACGAGTTCAAGTTTTTCTCAAACAACGCCAAATCGCTCGTGAATGGGAACATCTTTACAGGAATACCCTTAAAGCTGAAATCTCCGCCGTAATCGCGATAGAGCAGCAATCCTATGCGCACTTTTTCAAACTTTTTCAGCTCCTCTTTCAATCTCGGCATAAGCTCTTTTCTCAACACTTCCATATCGTCTTTCATAGAGCCAGTCGCGTCTATTGCAAAGACAATTTCAGCATCTTCTTTTGGGTCAATCTTTTCGATAGAATCAATAATCGCATCAGGCAGCTCTTCCGCACGAGAATACGATAAATCGCCCTTTGCCATATCAGTGATATTCTTAAACGATTCGGCCGCATTTGCATTGTAATCATCTGTCAAAATCGGCACAGGTTCTACCTTTTTCTCTTCTTTTTTCTCTTCAAGAATAGGCTCTTCAACAATTTCTTCTTTTACTTCTTCCACTTTTTCTTCTTCCTTAGGTGGCTCTTCTGCAACAACCTCAATCACAGCCTCTTCTGCTTCAGGTTCTTCAGGCGGAATCCCCAAATCGAACATAAACGGGTTATCCGCAAATGTGCCAGAATAATCGCCGTATTTTTCTTCAAACGTGCGGATATTGATAAACGTTCCCTTTTCAATGTGAATTGTGCCGTTTCTTGACCACGGATAACCGAATTGCATTGTGGCAGGAATAAAAATATGGAAGCACTCGCCCAACTCGTCGTGCATTTCAGTCGTAGAATCGATGAGAGAAAAGCGAGCGTTTTCAGACAACAGCGGCTTTCCGTTCAAATAGCGCACTTCATCTCCGTTAATCGAATTATATTCTAGCGCGCGAAAAGCGTAGTTATCTGCAATTCCGTCGGGGTCTTTTGTGGTTTCTGTAAGCATAACCGACTGCACGCCGTCTTTTTTCCTGATATAAAGATGATAGCCAGAAACAGTATCAAACGTGTTTCCGCCAACATAGTCGAGCCGTATATCAGAGGCATAAATGAGCATATCTATTTCTTCTGCGGCAAAAGTGAGTGCAGAAAGCGAAAGCATTATCAGTAATGCAACTAATTTCTTCATACCTTTCAATAATCGGTTTATTTCGCCTCAAAGCACAGATATTCTTTTTCGCCTCTCGAAAGACTCAGGCAAATACGGACGTTTTATACCCTCTTTTGCGATAATATTGGAGATAATTGACAATCCGTATTACTCCCTCTAAAAGCTAGCTTCAAGGGAGTATAAGCAATCTTGATGAGGGGGAAAAATGAAACTTGATGATAGGTACAAATCAAGCTTGGTTTGTACCACCGTTCAAACTTGATTAGAGGCACAGCCTCTTTCTCAAAAAGCCTATATTGCTATAGATTGTCGTATCAAGTACGGCAATGACATAAGGTTTGTGAACAAGTCTGCTAAACTTCATTTAATCTTTGTAATTTTATCCCCATTATAATACAAATTTGTTTATTTTTCAAGTGAATACTTGTTTTTTACTTCATTTTTGCTATAATACTAGATTGTGGATGCAAAGAAACCTGTACTAAAAACTGAGTTTACTAATGTAAATTTGGATATGTTCCTTGATGAAGAAGACACAAAAGAAAGCGATATTACCGCTGGCATTGTCCTTTTTAGCTCTAAGGAACAAGATATAATTTCTCAGCTCATTAACGAACTTATTAAACAAGACCCCGACAAAGTTGATACTTTGCAAAAGCGGCTTGATAATCTTGAGAAATTAGCTCGTGCAATAGCTCGCTTTCCCTCTCTTTTGGAACGCTCAACGCTTACTTCAAGCGTGCGTACTCCGCAATCGCTTATTGAATCTCTCATCGCAAACCAGTATGACGGAGATTCTACCTTGCACTTGCCGTCTAAGGCTTCATTGGGCAGAGGGTATTTGGTGGCGAAAATACACACATTTTCTTCTTTGGCAAAGCTGGCAAAAACAGCTAAAATGCCCTCTTCTATCGTGAAAGACTTTGAAGACGCTACATCCTCTATCCTCTTTACGATTATGGCCGAAGATGTGTATTTGAACTTGATTAAAGACACTACTCTTGATATGGATTTGCGCCGAGAGCTTGCCACTTCTCTTATCATATTGTGGGAACACAGCGCAGACCAAAATGTTTCGGATATAGCTCCTGTTTTGCAATCCGTTTGGCAGGCGCGCCGCACTCTTGCTCCAGCTTTCGGCACAATGGTAGGCACAAGCGAGCTGCTGCTTATGTCGATAAAAATGGACGAAAAATGGATTCAGTTCATAAAACAAAAGCTCGGCGAAGCGGACGTGTCGCAGGCGATGGAAGAGTTTTTATTCGGTCTTTCATATGAGCAAGTGCAAAAGCTAAGGACGACTTTGCGAGAGAAAAAGATTCCGTCGATTGGGCGCGACCAAGTTTCCGACTTTTTGGGTCAGCACATAAAAACAGACATCACACTTGATTATCGCGATTTCTATCTTTTGTATACAATTCGTCGCGATAATGCGAGAGCGAGAAAAAGGCTTAATCTTGAAGGACCAAAAAAGACGCTTGAAGACCATTTCATCAGCTTTGTGATGGAACTCAATAAACAAAAGCAGCATAATGACACTTTAAGAGAGTTTCCACAGCAGCAGCCTTAGGCTGTTTTGTAATAGCCACAGGCTGTTTTCTAGCCACAAGCTGTTTTTAAAAAAGCCGTGCGCTAGTATCAAAATATATATAGGTTAGAAAATTATGGAAGAAACCGAGCTTACGGAAAAAACAGAGAAAACGAAACGAGTGCCGTATCATTTTGGCGAAAAGCTGAGAAAGGTGAGAGAGCGAAAGGGCTACACGCTAAAGACCGTTGCACGTCAAGCGGGAGTGAGCGAAAGCCTTGTTTCACAGATAGAGAGAAATCACGTTTCTCCTGCTATCGATACGCTGTTAGCTTTAGCCGATGTGTTAGACATAAACCTTGAGTATTTGTTTGAAGAATACCGCAGAGAACGCCCTGTGCAAGTGATTAAGTCTAGCGAAAGGCGCACTATTGCAGAAGATGACGTAACGTATGAAGAGCTGGCAAAGCCTGCCGAAAGCGACGGAGAAAACGCAGTAGAATCTTATGTAGTAAAACTCCCTGTAGGCTCTCACACGCACCGCGGCTCTTACGGGCATATCGGCAGAGAAGTAGGCTATGTGATACAAGGCAAATGCAGACTGCACTATGAAAACCTCACGTTCGATTTAGAAGAAGGCGACAGCGTTTCTTTCTCTGCAAGCGCGCCGCACATGCTAGAAAACACTGGTAATACACAGCTGCAAGCATTATGGGTCGTAACACCTCCTCAGCGATTCGTTCGCTAAAGTCTATTGTTTTTGCTTCGTTTATTGCGCTCATCTTTGCATTTTCTTCTTGCAAAACAACAGAGCAGATAAACACCATTGCACTTCCGTATTTTTCTCAAGACGAAGTGCAATGGCAAAGCATAGATAATACTCCTTTTGCACAATACTTCGTATTTGAAAAAAAAGATTTTCCCCCGCTTAAATATGCAGTTGTAAAGATAGATTTAGCGAACAGCAATCTCGTGATAAAGACCTATCCTAACGAAACTACTCAAAGGGAAAACGGATATATAAAAGGCATTTCGATAGCATCTGCATTCAAACGCATACAAGACACTCTCGACGCAAAATCCGTGCTTATAAATACAACGCCTTATACTTCACACGGCTCTTTGCTTGACAAAAAGCTATTGCACAGTAAACTCAAGCCGCTGGGATTGCTAGAGATAAACACACATCGCTTTTCTGTGCCTCAATTTCGCTATGCTATGCTTGTCTTAGGCAAAGGAGAAACGGGCTATCACGCAAAAATTCTTTCTCATCAAGCCGATATATATCAAGATACAAACGAGAAAGCGGAGTTTTGCATTGGTGGCTATTTTGTGGTACTAAAAGACGGAAAGCTATTCGATAGCTCTGGGCGCAATTTTTCATATACTTCCAAAAATGCACGCACCGCTTTAGGATTGAGCAAAGACGGAGAAACGCTCTATATTCTCGCCGCCGAGGGCAAGAAAAAAAGCACGGGTCTCACCTATCCTGAATGTGCAAAAATCCTTTTATCGCTTGGCGCAAGCGACGCTATGGAATTTGACGGGGGAGGCTCAAGCAGCATATTAATAAATGGAGAAAATCCTCTAAATACTCTTTCAAAAAGAAAAAATGTTAGTTATATAGCTTTTTTATTTTGTAATAAAGTACATTTTAATTGACGAACGATTATTTATAAATTATTATAAACAGTATGGGTGTTACAACTAGTCAACAACTAAACAAATACTATGATTTGTATCGGGATATGGAAATTGCCTTTACAAAAGACATTATCCAAACCCTAAAGATGGATCCCCGTCAAGTATATATTAAATGCAACGGTGGTCAATGGCCGTGTATCGTAAACTCTACTTCTTTTCAACTTGCACGCGTCATTGTTGGAACAAGGGGCGGTTCATTCCAAGAGCTTTCAAAAGAATGGAAGAAGCCTGAAGAACAGAAATCTATCTCGCAGATTCGTTTTTGTTTCTATGATGCAAATAACCAGCCAATCAACTTTTTTGTTTCTGGAAAGGTAAGCTCTATAGCAACATACAATCAATCAAAAGATTTGGTTATAGTTACCATCTCTTTCACGCAACGGCCGCCTGATGATTTGATTGAGCCTGTCGGCAGATTACTAGAAGCAAATGCAAATGCACTTCGCCGAAAAGAAGAGCGCATCGCCATTAACGCAGACTCTATGAGAAAGTTATCTCTTACCAAAGAGGAAACTTTTGTAATGATAGACAATGTGCCTAGAAAGTGTATTATTCGTGATTTGTCTTTCTCTGGCGCAAAGGTCATCTTGCTAGGAGTTGAAAAGTTCCTTACTAATAAGTCTACAGTCTTAACACTCGATTTTGAAGACCCAATAGAGCAGATACAAGTTCCAGGAACTATTGTATCTGCAGATTTAGTCGAAGGCAGGAAAGACATAGTAGCAGCAAGCGTTAGTTTTGACGAAAAGTTGATTCCTCTTTCTTACAAGTTGCACATAAACAATTTTGTAACTTCTGTGAGAAAGAACCAACTAAGCCAAGGCGAAGAACAGCAGGCAAAAAAATAGTTTTTTTGTTGCACAGCTTACTATTAGCTTGATACCAAGTTAAAACTTTACAATTCTCAAGGAAATCTCTTTTATATGACTCCAGCAAAATCGCTCGATTCACTGTATTATATTACTTTGCCCGAAGGATTTAAGCTTTCTAGCAAGGCTTTACAACTCGATGTATCTATTCCACTCCCCGTGCAGAAAAAAGAAGAGGGAGATGGAGATTCTTTTGATATGTCGAGCCTTTCTCAAGAGCAAGTGCTTGCAGGGCTTTTAACAGTGCTTGCTTATGACAGGGGAAATAAGCATCTTGACTATTACCGTTCTATACTAAAGCAAGCTCGCCCTAATCTCAAAAAAGAGCTTACCAATGCAGCAATATTGAAAGCTAAAAACGAAGATTTTGACCTTGCAGAAGAGATTTTTACTGCACTACACGGATTCGACCCAGAAGACCTTGTTACCATTCTTAATATGGCACTCTTCTTTGACCAAAGAGCAGAATCTTACCGCAGAGCAGGGCTTATAGACGACGCAGACGCGTATGATGCTATTGCTTTGCAATATTACACAGAAGCAATGGACGCAGATCCGCCGCTTGCAGATGCCTATTTTAACGCAGCATTCTACTATATGAAGCAAAATGATTATCTTAAAGCAAAAGACTGCATGGAAACATATCTTGCTTTGACTATCGATATTCCTGATAAGGAAATGGGCGAAAACGGCATATACAAAAAGAATAGAGCGCAGGAAGTCATTGATAAGATACGAAACGGCAGCCTTGAAGATGCTGATTTTCACAAAGCATATATTCTTATTCGCGACGGTGATGAAGAAAAGGGCATAGACCTTATCGGAGAGTTCTTAAAAAAGAATCCAAAGGTGTGGAATGCATGGTTTATGCTCGGTTGGGGGCTTAGAAAGCTAGAAAGATATGAGGACGCAAAAAAGTCGTTCTCAAAGGCTTTGGAAGTCGGAAAAGGTGTCGGAGCAGAAAATTGCGATACATACAATGAGCTTTCTATTTGCAGCATAGAGCTCGGCAATTTAGAAGAAGCAAAGATGTATCTTTTCAAGGCACTCTCGATAGAACCCGAAAATACAAAAGTGCTTTCTAATTTAGGTTATCTTGCTCTTAAAGAGGGGAAGATGAGCGAAGCACAAAAATATTTTTCTACAGTGCTAGAAATCGACCCTAAAGACAAAATAGCCCTCTTAGAACTAGAGAAGCTAGAACAAGAGGAGCTATAACAAAATAAAGCGGATAATCTTGCTAATATATTCCTAAAACAACGGGGGAGTTCCACAAAGAACTGTAGCTAACAGCAGATGAAGAGGACTCCTCCCAGATAGATTGCAAAGCGTAAAAACGGGGTTTATACACTGTCTTGCTGTTGACGGTAACAGGCTTAACCTCGTTCCACCCGCGAGAAAATGCGATATGCTGGCTATCGATAGAACCAAAATAATACTCTTTTACATCATTTACCTGCATAAATGGGATAAATTGCAAGCCAGCACCTAGCGCAGTATCGACAGGTATCCACCCGAATCCTTCAATATAAAACTCTGTCCACCAATGTTTTTTGCATTTAGAATTAGAATCTACAAGAATACCACCGATTGCGAGGGCAGGTATATTAGAAGCTCTGAGAAGCGAAGTATAAAGCAAAGCAAAATCATACGCATCACCCGCCTTGCTTTCTAGCATTTCAGAAAGAGGCAAATTCTCTGTTCGAGGAAGGTTCAATAGAGAATAATTATCGATAAGATAGTTATAGATGGCTTTCGCTTTCAAGTATGGATTTGTTTCTTTTGGCGCGATAGACTTACTCAACGCTGCAATATCAGCATCAGTGCTTTGAATACATTTATCTGCAGCTGTGTATGTTCTAAAAAGCTTTCTCTCTTTATCTACAAACGGTTTCACTTTTCGGCTTATAATATCTGTAGAAAAAGAATATACCGTGATAATAAAATTCTGACTGAACTTCACACGGCTATGTATGTTATTTGAAAGCTGGATTTGATGCACAATCGTATTTCTGTAATCTTCGATAATTGGAGTAGGTATACATTCTGAGAGCTCGACTCGCGGCTGTGAAGAAAAAACAGCTGGACGAGGAATACGAAGCGTTATTGTTCCGCTTTCTCCTTCAGAAACAGCATTCGCAACATCTGCAGTAAGCTGAACAACATAAGTATGCTTATTGGAATATTTTTTTTGTCCTATATTCTGTTGTATTGCCAAAGAAATATTATTGCTCTGCCCTTTTTCAGTCTTCACAAAGCAACTGCCACTTTTTGCCCCATCTGGAACTCTCACGCGTATTTCTGTATCGCTCCAAAGCTCATAATCAAAATCATTATCAGTCGCAGATAGATAATCATCTTGAGTTACATCAGAAGTTTCGTGATTCGCAGTAAAGAACACCGCAGATGTGCCGCGTGAATTGCCATAATTACTTCCTTCTATAGTAATCAAATCTCCTACAGAAGCATTTGTTTTAGAGATAGAAGCAATAATCGGAATAGATTTCTTTGGGTCAGGACGAACAGGAGAGGGAATATCGTTTTCGTTCGCAAAAAAAAGATGATTTGACTTTTCGTTTGTATTAACAAAAACAAGCCCGTCTTGCACATTAGAAGGAATAATCACTTTGATTTGAGAATCATTCCAATCAAGATAGCAACTCGAAGTTAGTTTGCTACCACCAATTTCTACATAAGAAGAGCCTCTGCTATTCCCAAAATTAGCTCCATCAATAATCATAATATCCCCTGGCGTACCAATAGGGGGATTTATAGATGTTAAGACAGGAATCTTTTGTGTTTTGTAGTTTGCAGCTTTGGTTGCAATAAAAACAATTGCAATTATTACAACCCAAAGCGATGTTCTAAATAAAGGAGAAGCCCTAAAGAGCAATGAAACTTTCTCTTTGAAACTCAATTTTCAAAACCTTGACCATCCTCTCCATATTGAGTTTCGATAACGACAGGTATATTCATTTTATTTTGAATATCCATATTCGTTTCGTTCATAGCAGAAAATGGAGAAAGAGTTATTTTTATAGATAGAGCTTTATCAGGAAAGTCAGGTCTAAAGACATCAACAGAAGTCAAAGACTCTTGTATTGTTTGCAAACTTTCCTCTTGACTCTTCACTGCAAAACTTGCAGGATGCGAAATAGTATTTTGGTTCTGTGAAGAAATAAGAGAAGTTAAATGTGTTGACGGAATAGCAGCGCGAGGAATTTGGGGCATATTTGAAGTATCAATAATAGTAGCAACTTCAGAACTTGCCCCCCCCTCTTGCTCTTTATTTGCCAATGTCTTCGTAGTAACAGGCAACACAAGAGCAAAAGCAACAGCCGCAGCTACTGCACCAATAGCCCACTTTGGAATAAAGAACTGATGAACAGTAGCATTGTTAGTAACCTTTGCATAGCTCATTCTAGCTTGTAAGCGTAAAAAGCTATCGTCAAGTTCTTTTTGTGAAAGCTCTATAGAAGCGCTATCAGCTTTTATCATAGAGCGAATAGAACGCAATTTTGCAAGTTCTGCCTGACACTTTGGACATTGATTGACATGAGATTCATACTCTTTTAAATAAACAAGAGGCAACTCATTATCAAGATAAACAGAATGTATATCTTTTTCAGGACAAGTAGACATTTTCTTCTCCTATAATCTTAGAAAGCTGCGCTCTGGCACGAAAAACTCTTATCTTCACATTGCCTTCAGTGATACCCAAGACTTTTCCAATCTCCTTATAGTTCAGCTCTCCGTATTCTCTCAAGACAATTACTTCTTTTAAATTTTTCGGCAACTTCTCTAGGGCATTCTTAGCTTTCTCTACTGCATCTTTTTTCAGTAGCTCCGTTTCGCCAGAATCTGCCGTTTTATGCTCTTCATATAAAACTTTCTCATACGCCTTTCTCTCTCTTGTCTTTCGCTTGGCATAGTTAAGAGAGGCATTTTTGACAACTCGAATAAGCCAGTATTTCGCATCGTCTATAGACGGAAAAATAAGCTTTTTCTCGTTCGCTTTTATAAAAGAGTCATGTACTAAATCTTCTGCAGCCTCTTCATCGCATACAATCTTGTATGAAATCTTAAAAAGAAGTTGCATTGTTGCATCGTAAATTGTCTTGAAATCGGCAGGGTCACTAGCATTTACACTACCCCCTGACGACTTTGCTTCTATTTCGCTAAACACAAAAACTCCAAAAAGGTTACATTCTTTTATTTACGAGACCAAACAGTACCACTAGGAGTATCGATTATCTCAATTCCTTTTGCAATAAGCTCTTCACGGATTGCATCAGCACGAGCAAAATCTTTTGCCTTTTTTGCTTCTTTTCTTTGCTTGATAAGCTCTTCAATCAACGGAGCTTCTTCATCTCCTTCATGTGCATTAACAGGAGAAGCCTCTTTTTGTGCTTTCAAGGCTTCGCTCGCAGTTTCAATAAGGCGCAATCCTAATACAGAATCCATAACTTTGATTAAAGTTACAATTTCTTTTGCATCCATAGCAGTATCTTTTACAGCCTTTTGCAATAAAGACAAAGCTTTTGGTGTTGCAAGGTCGATTTCTACAGCCTTTGCAAAATCTTCTAGCAAAGAAAGAGCCTTATCGCTCAATCCCTGCCTTGCTTTCTCTAAAGGAATTACCTCTTGCGCGCCAGCTTTAGCACTCTCTGCTTTATAATCTGCAGCTTTTAGCACCTTTGCAATTCGCTGAATAAGAGCAGAACGAGAGTTCTTTGCGCTTTCCATTGCTTCAACAGAAAAAACAAGAGGCTTTCGATAATGTCCTCCAAGAAGGAAGAATCGATAATCAAGAGGCTCAAACCCCTTACTTTTGAGAGAATATCCTTTTTCTTCAGGAAGCGGAGTTTGAAGAGTTATAAAGTGACCTGACGACTTAGACATCTTGCCACCCTCAAGAATCAAAAACTCATTGTGCATCCAATAATTAACCCAAGGTCCTTCTTTTCTTTCATCATCACTAAAAGCCCCCTCTGACTGTGCAATTTCGTTCGTATGATGAATAGGAACATGGTCAATTCCGCCAGTGTGAATATCAAAGTGTCTGCCAAGATACTTCATACTCATTGCAGAACATTCAATGTGCCACCCTGGATACCCTCTTCCCCAAGGGCTATCCCATGTAAGAGCTTGATTTTCAAACTTTGATTTCGTAAACCACAAAACAAAATCATGCGGATTTCGCTTGTTCTCATCTACAACAACAACATTTCGCTTTCCAGCTCCTGCTTTCAATTCATCAAGTTGCAAATTAGCAAGCTTTCCATAATCTTCATATGTGGTTATATCATAATAAAGATTGCCACCCGCCATATAAGTATGTCCATTGGCTTCAATTTGCTTTATAAGCTCTATCATATCGCCAACATGTTCTGTAGCTTTACAAATCACATCAGGATGTCTAATATTTAGCGCATCAATATCTGCCATAAATGCATCTGTGTAAAACTTTGCAATCTCAAGCACAGAACTATGTCGCTCGGCAGCTTGCTTTACCATCTTATCTTCGCCATCGTCATCATCTCCAGAAAGATGTCCGATGTCTGTGATGTTCATAACGTGTTTTATGTCGTAGCCCAAGAAGCGCAAAGTGCGGTCAAGAATATCCCAGCAAACATAGGCTCTCAAGTTTCCGATATGTGCATAGTTATACACTGTAGGACCACAACCATAAAAACCAACAAAACCGTCTTTAAGGCTCTTAAAATCCTGCATAGAACGTCCCATTGTATTAAAAAGACGCAATCCCATATATTTTCCTCCGAAAATCAAAAATTTCCCTCGAAATTATTTTATTATTAGCTTATAATAGTTTATGTGTACACAATACGAGAAATAGGCGAAAATATCAAGGACTCTAAGCACTTCAACGGCAATGTTCTTTTTAATATACCAATGTCAGAAAAAACAACAATGCACGTCGGAGGAGAAGCATCTTTAATAATAGAACCTTTTGATGAAACATCTCTTTCATTCGCACTTAAATACCTTTCTAGTACAGAATATGCGAAAGATTTCCATATATTAGGCGGCGGAAGCAATATTATCGCCTCTGATACAGGAATAAAGATACCTATTATATCTCTTAGAAAGCTAAAGGCAAAAATAGAAATAATTGATATAAAAGATAAAAATGAGAATGCTGAACAAACGATAAAATGTTCCGCAGGCATGTCATGGGCTGAAATATTTAAGTTTTGCACAGAACATAGCTTTACAGGACTTTTAGAGTTTACAGGGCTTCCTGGCACTGTAGGCGGTGCGTGCTACATGAATGCAAGTTGCTTTAATTCTTCTATCGCTAAAGTGCTTTTGAGTGCAGAATATATGACAGAAGACGGCGAAAAAAGAGTTTATGAGATGAATCAAGACGACTGGGATTATAAGAAGAGTCCATTCCAGACATCTTGTGAAGGCAAAAAAAATATCGTAACTTCTGCAACTTTTAAAGTTTATACATCTAACAGCAATATTCATTCGCAAGGTTTAGCTTTTATCGAAAAGCGCAAAGAAAAGGGGCATTACAAAAAGCCTTGCGCAGGAAGTGTATTTAAAAACCCTAAAGGAGAAATTGCAGGAAAACTTATCGAAGAATGTGGCTTAAAGGGATTTTCTATAGGAGGCGCACAGATTGCATCGTGGCACGCAAATATCATTATAAATGAAAATAATGCCAAACAAACTGAAATAAGCAAACTTATGGATTATATTGTAGATATAGTCAAACAACGAAAGAATATAAAGCTCATTCCTGAAATTATATTTTGGTAATTATGGAGCTTTTTGAAAATACCGATATAAAGAGTATTATAGGGTAAGAGGGATATATGTTACAGATTGCAATGAGTAAGTTTTCTCGGGGGTCTTACATACTTATGGAAGGCAATGCCCCAAATGACCGCATCTATATAATTCGTCAAGGACAAGTACGATGCGAAAAGAAGAATGATAGTGCTGACGGCGGCACTCCTACTATACTAGGTCCTGGCGATTTCATAGGCGTTGTTCCTTGTATGTCCGAACACACACAAATCGAAACAGTCATTGCTTTAACAGACACTATATGCATTAGTGTAAAAAGAGAGCAGTATCCTGATTTGATTATGTCAAACGTTGCAGTTGCTCTAAAAGTTATAAAGGCTTTTTCAAAGCAGATGCGTAATTTGAATAGTCGTCTTGCCCTCATATCGCTCAAAAATGATAATTCAACCGCCGCAGAACATCTCTTTGAAACGGCTTCTTATTATGAAGCAGCTGGAAAATTTAACTGTGCTTTCTTTTGTTATTATCACTACTTAAAGGCTTGCCCTGACGGGAATAACTTTGAACTGGCAAAAAAGAAGTTTATACGAGTAAAGTCGCACGTTCTGCCGACAGAAAAGTTATATCTTGAGCCAACCCCAGAGCTTGTAAAGTCTTATGAAAAAGACACTTTGATTATGGCAGAGTGTCAAAGCGGAAGCGAAATGTATATCATTCAAGAAGGCGAAGTCCACATCACAAAAGTGGTAGATGACAAGGAAGTTACGCTTGCAATGCTCAAAAAAGGCGATATGTTTGGCGAAATGGCGTTGCTAGAAAACAAGCCTCGTTCTGCAAATGCTGTCGCTCACACAGATTGCAAGCTTATGACCGTAAACCGTGCAAACTTCGATAAAATGGTAATGACGCAACCGCAGCTAGTCGCCCGCCTTACAACAACGCTTGCAGACCGCATTTGGTCGATGAACCGACAGCTAACAAATGCCCTTATCCAAGACCCATATCACAAAATGATTGATATGCTTGCTTTGCAGCTCGAAAAATCTCGCGCTACCTCTGATAGAGCATATACAACAACCTTTACTATTATGGATTTAGCGGCAATGTGCGCTATAAATTCTGGACAGGTGAAGACGTGCCTTGACACAATCAAGAACGATACAAGGTTAAAACTTAATTCAGAAAACAAAATCGTTGTTTCAAACTGTAGCGCAGTCCTTAATCTTGCTAAGACATTCAGAGAGCAATTAAATGCAAAGAAATAGTTTTTTCTCTCGATTTATAAGAAGTATTTTCATTTTCTCTCTTGTTGCACTCTCTTCCCTTTCCTTTGCAGAAACGCTCCCGTCAGGCTATGGCAAAATCAAGCTTGGAATGGGAGTAGACAGCGTAAAAGACGCATTAAAGAGTGTTGCCGATTTTGGATACAGAGGAGATAGAGATGTTTCTCTTTCTCCTACTTCAAAAGAAGTCATCATCGAAACAGATGCAACATTTCTTTCGCAATCGTTTTTTAACCGCTGCTGGTTTCAATTCTATGAAGGAAATCTGTATATAATTACACTGAACTTAAATCCTGCAAGAATAGATTACAATTCAGTATTCAAAACTCTATGCAACAAATACGGCTCACCTCAGCTTCTTAATCCAGACAAATCTGTTTGGCAAGATGGCTCTGTCATTATGAGCCTCGAAAAGCCTCTTGCGCTTAAATACGTTGACGCTTCTCAGTTTCAAAAATTACAAGATACGTCGAAAGTCGATAAAACTCAAACAGAGAAGAGCCGCGAAAATTTCTTAGAAGGGCTGTAATAATGCGATTAACAAAAAAGATTTTTCTCACTTCTATGCTTTTGGTTTGCGCTGCCTCTCTCTTTGCAGCAGGAAAATCTACGGCAAAGAAATACAATTTACCCAAAAAAGAACTCGTCGTAACGTGTGCAGACAAAAAGAAAGTTACGATAGTTGCAGAAATAGCGCGCAGTGAAGAGGCTCGCAATTACGGCTTTATGAACAGAAAAGAGATTCCTGACGGAACGGGTATGCTGTTCGTATTTGAAAGCGATTTGATTTTGCGCTTCTGGATGAAGAACACGCCGCACCCCCTTTCGATTGCCTACATTGACCGCAACGGCAGAATTAACGAGATTTTCGATATGAAGCCGTATAGCCTTGAGTCCGTCGAGGCAACTTCCTACGCGCGCTATGCCTTGGAAGTGCCTCAAGGATACTTTTCGCGAGCAGGCATCAAAGCAGGCGACACCATAGATTTATCGCCCGCCCTGTAGCCTAGTGAAGTTGGTTAATCGCGCTCACGATTGCTTTCACGCCAGCGCGACCAATGTTCGAGCTCTTTCCTGCGCCCCACACCTGCGCGCCTGTTTCCGTTGTAATCTGTACATACGCCAAAGCACTCGTGTTGCTTCCCTCTCCCACGCTATGCTCGTGGAACGCCGTGATATTGAATGCTGGCGCAGGTGTTGCTTTCAATGCCGCGACAAATGCGTCAAGCGGACCATTGCCCTTTGCTCCGATAGAATACTTTTCTCCATTCCACAAAACAGTGCCGTAGCAACTCACCAGCTCGCTCGCGCCGCCCTTGCCTTCGATGTGCGTTTCCGAGTAATCGATGAGAGAAAGCGGGCTTGCCGTGTTGAGCCACGTTGAAGCAAATATATCGTAGATTTCGCTTGTCTGAAGCTCGCGCTGAGCCTTGTCCGCCGCCGCCTTAACGACATCGCCGAGAGCGGGGTGCATTGCTTTCGGCAGCGTAATACCGTAGTTCTGCTCCAAGATAAACGCCGCGCCGCCCTTGCCGCTCTGGCTGTTGATGCGGATAATCCCCTCGTACTGACGACCGATGTCGTGCGGGTCGATGAGCAAATACGGCACGTCCCACACCTCGTCGCCACTCATCTTCACCCTCGCCGCCATGCCTTTGCGTATCGCGTCTTGATGTCCGCCGCTCAATGCGGTATATGCGAGGCTGCCTGCATAAGGCGTGCGCGGAGCGATTTCCATCTTGGTGAACTCGGTGTATTTCTCCGCGATGGCAGGCAGGTTCGTAAAGTCAAGCATCGGGTCAACGCCCTCGCTGAACATATTGAGCGCAACCGTTACAATGTCGAGGTTTCCCGTGCGCTCGCCGTTTCCAAACAAGCAGCCCTCCACTCTGTCCGCGCCTGCAAGCAACGCCAGCTCACAGCTCGCCACGCCTGTTCCGCGGTCGTTATGGCAATGCGTCGAGATTATCACCGCGTCACGCTGGCTTATCTTTTGCGAAAAATACTCGATTGCGTCGGCGTAGACATTCGGCGTATAACATTCCACCGTCGTCGGCAGATTATAGATGATTTTGTTATCGACCGAGCAGCCCCACTCCTTGCCGACCGCTTCGCAAATCTCAATCGCATAGTCAATCTCCGTCATCGAAAAGCTCTCTGGCGAGTATTCAAGCCGTATCCGCCGCGCCTCGTCCGCGCTCATCTCCTTCATACACTCTTTTATGCACTTCACGCCGTCAACCGCGATTTTCACGATTTCCTCTTTCGATTTGCCAAACGTGTATTTTCGCTGCGCAGGGGAAGTCGAATTGTAGATGTGAAAAATCACGCTCGGCGCGCCCTTTATCGCCTCCATCGTGCGCTTTACCAGCTTTTCGCGCGCCTGGCACAAAACTTGAATCGTAACGTCGCTGGGGATTCGATTTTCGTCGATAAGTCGGCGGATAAAATCGTATTCCGTATCGCTCGCGCTCGGGAAACCTACCTCGATTTCCTTAAAGCCGATTTTCACCAGAAGCTCAAAGAAAGCAATTTTCGCCTCGATTCCCATCGGGTCAATCAACGCCTGATTTCCGTCGCGCAAATCAACACTGCACCACAGCGGCGCTTTCTCAATCACCCGATTACACCACGTTCTGTTTTGAAGCGGGATAGACGGCATTCTCCGATACTTTTGAGCGTTCATTTTTTTCCTCCAAATGCAACAAGCTCGCGCCTTTAGCGCAGATATACATAAAAAAAGACCCATTGCCACAGCAACAGGTCTACGTTTCAGAAGTTTATATGGACACACAGAACTTCCGCTCCCATTAGCAAATGGCAATATCAGAAAAATATCGTGCTAGCAGTAGAAGTGTAAGTTTATCCATACGAAACATTATGCAGTATTTCTTAACCATTGTCAACACTTTTTTTTGCTTTTACCCAAACTATGCCGCTTTTGATTTGCACACAGCTTTTCATCGCTCTCCCGTTTAAGCCGAGCATAGATTCGACGATGACGCGGTAGCGCGCTTCGCCAAGTTCGTCGGGCAGATAAAAATCGAGGTGCGAGGGGTAATTTGCGAACACACGGCTCACCTTTATCCACTCCGCCCTTTTCGCCTCGTCCCCCTCGTCGCTTATCCGCGCAAAATACACGCCGCTCCTCTCTCCGCCCAGCTTTACGTTTTTTCCCTCGATAACGCCGACTTCACCCGTGAAAAGCACGTTTTCTTCATCGCTGTCGGCGGCACGCACGCGGAAAATAGAGCGCAGGCTTTCGTCGCTGAAGCGCAGATTTTTCACGGCGAAATTGCTCACGCGCTCTTGTGCGTCCTTGCTCGGCGTGAAGTCAAGGCGGATATGCTTGGCAAGCTCCTCGCTCGGCATCGCTTTGTCAATCGCGCCTTTGACCGTGATATACAGCACGCCCAAGCCGAACAAATCGATAGCGAAGCCCTCTCCCAAATGCTCCAAAATCGCCTCGCGAAACAACGCCGCCACGCCGTACATCGTCCAGTCGTCGAGCTTGGATTTCTTGTTGTCGCGAAGCCACGCAATGAGGTTTTTCACGTCAACCGTGCGCCTGCTCACTCTGCCATAGCTGTCGTTCGTTAAGTAGCTTTTGTGCAGATTTATGTCGATAGGATTGCGCAGCCTCTCTCCTATGTTCACCAGTTCGTTCACCATCGTTATTCACCCCTCGTTTCTCCTAGAGAATAATGCCCGCGCTACTAGTATCGGATTTTTTCTGCAAAAGGAGAATTTTTCTTGTTATACCGCAGAGAAAAAAGTGTATCAAGTTTAGTAGGATTGTGTCATTGAGTTTAATTGGAATTCCTCACCGAGCTTGGTGAGAGTGCGCAATGTAGATTAGTGTGTTTTCGCTGTTTTTAACTATCTCTTTATACAATAACATATTACACCCTTTCTCTCATCGCGTCAACACTTTTTTTTATTTTTTTATCCCGTTCTACCTTGCACGTATCTATAGAATATACTATACTCACTGTATATTTATGTAAGCGGGGTGTATGCTTATGCAATTTATTGACGGCGGAGTTA
>ERZ842401.2865-NODE-2865-length-22262-cov-5.734903_pt1 | contig 22262 bp, 20 predicted proteins | sample MGYA00521270_ERZ842401 | MGnify/ENA primary metagenome ERZ842401 (study PRJEB31892, sample SAMEA3878208) | bioreactor metagenome | biome: Moose rumen | place: Sweden | collected 2011-10 | study: EMG produced TPA metagenomics assembly of the PRJEB12797 data set...
TAGAAATCATCGACAAAAGTAGACTTATTGCGTAAGGCTTACGTCGAACTCACGTTAATTACCCACGCTGAGCCTTGTGCCGTCGAAATTGCAGCCATAGCGCAGCAAGGCATCGCCGGCAGCACCATTCACCAGTGTACCTGTCTCCAGGTCGTAGGTGCGCTGGCACCGATTGCACTGCACCTTCTGGCCGTTGGCACTCCACACCAGTGGGCGCAGGTCGGGACAGTTGGGGCAGATGCGGTCATAGGCCGCCAAACCGCTGAAGTTGGTGCAGCCTACAATCAGTCCTATTTCGTTGTTAGCCCCCAGTAGATAGGCAGTGTAGTTAGCCTCCTTGTCGGTACTGATGATGTTGTCCTCGACGGGCATCTTCGTGTTGTTGCTCTGTGCATAGACGTGGCGAATGCCTTTTTCGTCGATCTTCGTGGAGATGAAGACATAGCTGCCGGGTGACTTGCAGGCCGAGAACACGATGCTGGTGGCATGTTGCTCCACGTAGAACTGGAAGCGACAGGGGTAGCGACGGCTGATGGTTTCGTCGTCCTTGCAGGACTGCGTCGCTATCAGTAGGAATCCGCAAGCAATTATTGCATAAATTGGATGAATTTTTGCATAAATTGAGCGAATTTTTGCATAAATTGGTCGTCGACAGATATTCATCGTTTCGGGGTATGACTACTGAAGAAGAGCGCTTTCGGCCCGTTTCACTCGCTCGAAAGCGAAACTTTCGAGCACATTGGCCATCAAGGCCTCAATGCGGTCGTTGCAGAGGTTGCCTATGGAGCCCTCGTGGGTGTGGTGAATCTCTTTGCAGGGGGTGAACTGGCCAGCCTCGATGTCCAGGCCCACTTTTTTGTAGGCATCGCGGAAGGGCATGCCTTCCGTGGCAAGGCGGTTCACTTCCTCCACAGAGAACATGGGATCGTAGCGCGGATCGTCGAGGATGTGGTCGTTCACTTCTATCCTATTTATAATATAGGCAGTCATGTGCAGACAGTCGCGCAGCTCGTCGAAGGCAGGCAGGAATACCTCCTTGATGATTTGCAAATCGCGGAAGTAGCCCACGGGCAGGTTGTTCATCATCAGCGTGATTTGGTAGGGCAGCGACTGCAGCTTGTTCATCTTCGAACGGATAAGTTCGAACACGTCGGGGTTCTTCTTGTGCGGCATGATACTGCTGCCGGTGGTGCATTCCTTGGGCAGCCGGACAAAGCCGAAGTTCTGCGAGTTGAACAGGCAGGCATCGAAGGCCAGTTTCGCTATGGTGCCGGCAATGGAAGCCAGGGCGAAGGCCACGTTGCGCTCGGTCTTGCCGCGCCCCATCTGTGCATACACCACGTTGTAGTCCATCGAGTCGAAGCCCAGCAGGTCGGTGGTCATCTGCCGGTTCAGGGGGAATGACGAGCCATAGCCGGCAGCCGAGCCCAGCGGATTGCGGTTGGTCATCTTGTAGGCGGCCTGCAGGAACAGCATGTCGTCGCACAGACTCTCGGCGTATGCACCGAACCACAGACCGAACGACGAGGGCATAGCCACCTGCAGATGGGTGTAGCCGGGCATGAGCACATCTTTGTACTGGTTGCTCTTCTGGATGAGCTGGTCGAAGAGGTCCTTCACGTCGTCGGCCACCAGTTGCAGCTGATGGCGTGTGAAGAGTTTCAGGTCTACGAGCACCTGGTCGTTGCGCGAGCGGCCAGAGTGAATCTTCTTGCCCATGTCACCCAAACGGCGAGTCAGCATCAGCTCCACCTGCGAGTGCACATCCTCGATGCCGTCCTCTATCACGAACTCACCTTTCTGGCACAGGTCGTAGATGTTCTTCAGTTCGCGTAACAGCAGGGGTAGCTCGTCTTTTCCGATGAGCCCTATCGACTCAAGCATGGTGATGTGGGCCATGGAGCCCAGCACGTCGTATGGAGCCAGATAGAGGTCCATCTCGCGGTCACGACCCACGGTGAAGCGGTCGATCTCGGCATTCACTTCATAGTTTTTCTCCCAGAGTTTCATTTTTTTTCTTTTTTTTATGGGGCTAATTGGGCTAATTGGACTAATTGGGCTTATGAGGCTAATGGGCCTAATGGGGCTAATGGGGCTTATACATAAGGAATCTGTGCCAGTGCATCGGCAATCTTTTCCACGCCGTCTTGCAGTGGGCCAGAGACCATGCCCTTGAGCATGAAGGGAATGTCGGCCTTCACGGTGACCTTCATCTTTGAAGTGGTCTCTGTGACGGGGAGCACCTGAATCCATAGATTGAAGGGCATGGGCGACTCTGCCGTCTCGAACTTCACACATTTAGGCTCCTCGCGCTCCACGATACGCAGGGTGATCTTACCCACGGGAGCCACACTCACCGACACCGTGTCGTGGTCGAAGGAGAAGTCCTGCAACTTGTCTTCGGGCACACGGTCGCGCACACGCTCCAAGTTGTTCAGATCGCTCAGATTACGATATACGGCCTCCTGAGCATAAGGCACCTGCTTGATACTGCTTTCAAATTTTGTCATCTATATAATTTGCTATTTGACAATTGTACTATTTTAGTATTTGACAATTGTACTATTTTACAATTTATTGTTTCCATGTGGAAGGACTGCGGCGCCACTCAGCCAGCACGGCCTTGTCTTCTTCCTTGATATAGCCTGTCTCGGCGGCCTGCTCCAGCACGGCATTGTAGTCGCTCAGGGTGAGCAAACGCACGCCAGCTTCGCGGAAAGCCTCTTCGGCCACAGGGAAACCGTAGGTGAACGAGGCTACCATGCCGATGACCTCAACACCATATTCGCGCAGGGCGGCCACGGCTTTCAGCGACGAACCGCCGGTAGAGATCAGATCCTCGACGACGATGACCTTCGTGCCTTTCTTCAGCTCGCCTTCCACCTGGTTGCCCATGCCGTGATCTTTCGGTTTCGGACGCACGTAGGCGTAGGGCAGTCCCAACTCGTCGGCCACCAGCGCACCCTGGGCGATGGCACCCGTAGCCACACCGGCCACGGCCTCGGCCTCGGGAAACTCCTGCTGAATGAGGTGGCAGAGTTCCAGTTTTACGAACGAGCGGACATCGGCAAAACCCAGCGTCTTGCGATTGTCGGTATAGATGGGTGACTTCCAGCCACTGGCCCATGTGAAAGGATTGTTAGGTTGCAACTTGATGGCCTGAATATCCATCAGTTTCTGTGCAAAAATTTTCTTGATAGAATCCATAAGTGTTGTTTTGGAAATTTTTGCAAAGGTACGATTAAGTGAGCAAAAAATCCAAATAAAAGTCTAAAAAATATCGAATTGGCTGATAATTCAATATTATTTATTACCTTTGCGAGCTAAATAGACAAATACTGTAAATATGTTAGAAGTACGTAATCTGCATGCCAAGATAGGCGACAAAGAAATATTGCGAGGCATCAACCTCACCATCAAGGACGGTGAGACGCATGCCATCATGGGGCCGAACGGCTCGGGAAAGTCGACGCTCTCAGCCGTGCTCGTGGGCAATCCGCTCTACGAGGTGACCGAGGGCGAGGCCTTTTTCAATGGGAAAGACTTGCTGGCGATGAAGCCGGAGGACCGTGCTCACGAGGGACTGTTCCTGTCGTTTCAGTACCCGGTGGAGATTCCCGGAGTGCCGATGACGCAGTTCCTGAAAGCGGCTGTCAACGAGAAACGCAAGTATCAGGGGCTGCCTGAACTGAAAGGCACTGAGTTTATGAAACTGATGCGCGAGAAGCAGAAGATAGTGCAGTTGGACAACAAACTGGCCAATCGCTCGGTGAACGAGGGCTTCAGCGGCGGTGAGAAAAAACGCAACGAGATTTTCCAGATGGCCATGCTGGAGCCGACGCTCAGCATCCTCGACGAGACCGACTCGGGTCTGGATGTCGATGCCATGCGCATTGTGGCTGAAGGCGTGAACATGCTGAAAACACCTGAGACCTCGTGTGTTGTCATTACCCACTACGACCGTTTGCTGGATATGATACGCCCCGACGTGGTGCATGTGCTCTACAAAGGACGCATTGTGAAGACCGCCGGTCCAGAATTGGCTGGAGAGATACAGGAACGTGGCTACGACTGGATAAAAGCTGAGATTGATGAATAGCGAGCAACAATACATAGACCTCTACAAGCAGTGCCGGCAGATGATTTGCGACCACTCGTCGCCAGTCATGAACGCCCAGCGTGAGGCTGCCTTCGAGCGTTTCGCATCGACAGGCTTTCCTTCCCGGAAAGTGGAACGCTATAAATATACGGACATCCAGAAACTGATGGCTCCCGACTACGGGCTGAACCTGAACCGTCTGGACATTCCTGTTGACCCCTATCAGGCCTTCCGGTGCGACGTGCCGAATCTCTCGACACAGCTGTATTTTGTGGTGAACGATGCGTTCTATTCTACTCCGAAGCAGACTGAAGGGGTGGTCGTAGGTTCACTGAAGGAACTCTCCTCTCTCCACTCTTCTCTTTCCCTTCCTCTCTCCAACTACTACAACCAGTTGGCAGGCAAGGATGGCGATGCCATCACCGACCTGAACACGATGCTGGCACAGGACGGCCTGTTGGTCTATGTGCCCAAGAATACGGTGGTGGACAAGGCTATCCAGGTCATCAATATCCTGCGTTCGGATGTTGACCTGATGGTGAACCGCCGCGTGCTCATCGTGGCTGAAGAAGGTGCAGAGGTGCGACTGCTTTTCTGCGACCATACGGCCGACGACCGCAACTTCCTGGCGACACAGGTCATTGAGGTGTTAGCCGAGGAGAATGCCAAGGTGGAACTGTACTGTTTGGAGGAGACGCATGCCAAGAACGTCAGACTGAGCAATGTCTACGTGCAACAGGCGGCCAACAGCAGGGTGAAGCATAATGTCATTACGCTGCACAACGGCGTGACGCGCAACAAGTTGGACCTGACACTGGCTGGCGAAGGAGCCGAGTGCGTGTGCAACGGCTGCGTGATTGCCGACAAGCAACAGCATGTGGACAATAACACGCTGATTGTTCATGAGGCGCAGCACTGCACGTCGAACGAACTATATAAATATGTGCTCGACGAGCAAGCGACGGGTGCCTTTGCCGGCCGCGTCTATGTGGCTCACGGTGCACAGAAGACCACGTCGCAAATGACTAACCAGAACCTGACGGCCACGCGCGAGGGTCACATGTACACCCAGCCTATGCTGGAGATCTATGCCGACGACGTGAAGTGTGCCCACGGCTCAACGGTGGGACAGCTCAGCGACGCGGCCCTGTTCTACATGCGTCAGCGCGGCATTCCTGAAAAGGAGGCACGCACGCTCCTGCAGGTGGCCTTCATCCGCGAGGTGGTCGACCAGATAGAATTGATTCCTCTTCGTGACCGTTTGCACCATTTGATTGACAAGCGGTTCCGAGGTGAACTGAACAAGTGCGAAGGCTGTAAGCTCTGCCGATAGTTTATGGGAAAAACAGTGCTGGCGGGTGTCTCCTATAGTTTGTCAATATCGATGGAGATGCCCGCCTGCACGTTGATACCGTCGGTCACGGGCGCATTCAGATAATAGTATTTCGGACGGTAGTTCAGCAGATTGTCGATGGCCAGCGTCAGTCTGGCGGCTTGGCCTATGCGGTGGGCTGTAGAGAGTTTCCACAGTGAGTAGGCAGGATAACTGACCTTGACCGTTCCTTTTGCAACATCGTAGTAGTCGATGTATTCCACATTGTCTACCGATGACAGGACGCGACCGTGTAGGGCAATGCTCGTTCCGTAGTGTTCTGTCCACTGGTGTTCCCATTCCAGTCGGGTGGTCAGCGAGTATTCACGGGCTGGAATATACTGGTTGTTGACGGTGTTGTCGTCGCCGTCCTTGGGCAGGTGCTCCTTGGTGAAGGCATACGACAGTCGGGCGCTGAGACCATTGTCCCACCGTGCCATCATCGTAGCCTCTGCTCCATATACCGAGTAGTTCTGCAGGTTCATGTAGCTCAGGAAGAGCTGCTTGCCCTGACCAGGCTTCTGATAGGGCAGGCCGGTAGCCAACTTGTTGCTGATGCGATTGTAATATGTGGTGGCGGTCAGGTTGTAGTGCCCTTTGGTCCATTCAGCCGTTAGGTTCAGGTTGTGGCTGGTCTCTGGTTTCAGTTGCGAGTTGCCCTCTACAATCCAGATGCCGGCCATGTCGAAGTTGTAGTATTTCTCCTTGAGGGTGGGGGCACGGAATCCCATGCCATAGCCCATGCGCAGCGTCAGGTGACTGCCCACATGGTAACGGGCTGAAAGTTTGGGGGTGAGCCGCGAGTGGTTGCCATCGCTGAAGTGGTCGTAGCGCAGAGCACCCACCAGTTCCCAGTCGCTGTTGATGGTCCAGTCCATCTGTCCGAACAGGTCGTAGCTGTCCTGTTCGCGTGTCTGGTCGTTCAGATTGGTGTTGAACAGATAGTCGTGCAGGTAGTCGGCCCCTACGGTCAGTGTTGCCTTGTTGTCGATGTCGTGGTTCCAAATGCCGCGAAAAGCATTCTGTACGTTGCTGTAGTCGCGAACGTCAAGGCCTGTCAGTCGCTGGTAGTCCGACTTGTCGTACTGGTCGAAACTATAGTTCAGGTTCAGCTGATCCTTGTCGGTGATGTCCCACGAAGCCCGTAATCCGCCGCTGAAGTTGCGATAACGTTCAGGAATATCGGCACTGCGCGTCACGGTGCGGAAGAAATAGCCGGCTCTGCCGCCAATCTCCAGTTTGTCGGAAGGCTTGAAGGTGAGTCTCTCCTTGGCATTCCAGCACTTGTCGCCATAGACGGTGGCATAGACACGTGTCTGAGGTGAAGGGCCGTTGCTCACGACGTAGTTGTCGGTGCTGTTGTAGTTGAAGTCAAGTGTGTTGTTCCATCGTTTCCTGTTCAAACTCCACAAGGCACCGTAGCGCTGTCCGTGATGTTTGCTGCCCCTGGCGTTGACATTCAGCGTCCATGGCTTGTCGTAGTCTTTAGTGATGATGTTGACCACACCGCCACCGGCATTGCTGCCATAGAGAGCACTGCTGGCTCCGCGCACAATCTCGATGCGCTGCACGCCCTGCAGGGTCAGTCGCTGAAAGTCTATATCATCCATTGTTTCGCCGGCCAGACGCTCACCGTCAACAAGGAACAGCACGCTCTGTCCGCCGAAGCCACCAAAGTTGAGGTGGGTCTGCTGGTTCATGGCATAGGTGAACTCCACGCCTGGCATTTCGATCTGCAGCAGGTCTTGTATGTTGGTGGCATCGGCTTTTCTGATGTCGTCTGCCGTAATCAGGCGCGTCTGTACGGGAGCGTCCTTCAATAGTTTGGGTGTCCGCGTGCCGGTGATCACCACTTCTCCGATATAGGTGGAGTCGGCCAACTCCTCTTCGGCGTTGGTCGTGAGCGCGAAAGCACAAAGCAACAGAATCAGAATCTTCTTCACTCTCTCAATGCAGTTGGTAACGGATTTCACTCTCAATACAGTCTATAGCGGATATTTGTAGTTGATGCTCAGAAAGCATTTGGTGCCCTTGTCGTTCATGTAGTTGGCCAGTTGCAAGGCGGCGTAGGTGCCGTCGCTGAGGCGCATGACGAACACGTGGTTGTTGTGTGTGAATGCCGGCGGCATGGGCGGAATGTCGAGTCGCAGCCACGACGAGAGCACCTTGTTGATGGCAATGCCCTGACTGCCCACCAGACTGTTGAGCATCTGCGACTGGTCGGCCCACACGGTGGTCTCCGTCCATTCGTCTTGCACAAAGGTCAGTTTGCTGAGTTCCTCATGACTCATGTTGAGTAGCGAGATGTCGGTCAGCGGTGTCTCGTATGCTCCGCCACCATTCGTCCGTACGTTGTTACGATGGACGGCCAGCGACCATGTGGCAGGGGATGCTTGCGCATCAGTGGGCGTGAAATAGCGGAACTCGTTCACACTGATGCCCTGGCCCCACACATCGAACCAGTAGGTGTAAATGCCTGTACGGCCATCACCCTCGCCTGTCAGCGTGGTGGGGATGGCGTAGGGCTGCTGTATCTGTTCAAGGGCTTGTTGGCGTGTGTCAGGATTCTGGAGTCCCGGCAGGTCGATGTAGAACCACTGTGTCCAGTCGGTGGCATCAATATAGAGCGTTCCACTCACCACGGAATCCTTTTCCTCTTCAACCGTGGGAGGCTTATTGGGTGCAGGCTCGTCGTAGATGTCGTCAAGAATACCAGTGCATGCTGAGAATAGCAGCAAGGCTGCCATCCCCAGCATGACTGCGGGTTGTCGTGTGTACTTATGGTGATTAATCAATTCTCTTATCGTGTATGGGTCTGTGCAGCCTTCTCGAAAGTGGCAGAAATGGGGAAAGGCATGCTTCCTGGCTGGAAATTATTGACGATGGTAAGCCCCGTCTCGGTGGGTGTCACGGTGATGTTGCCGAGTTTTTCGAAGGTGTAGTCACTATCAAAATTGCTGGCACCGGTTGACTTCAAATGGAACGAGATACCGTCGCCGCTGTAGTCGCGATAGAAAACACCATTTTCCTCGTTGTAAGCTACGTTTGAGATAGTGTAACTGCCGAGGGTAAGATTGCCCATGGCTGTGTTGTCGAGCGTATATTCGGGCACCACGATGTTGATGGTGCCGTCTTCGTTGACGCTGATGGTGTAGGTCACGCTGCTGTTCACGTAGGGACCAAACTGCTCGCCTACATAGACCGACACGCTACCCTGGTGACGACCGTTCACTTTCAGTGTTGCAGGCACGTTGCCCAAATGCCAAGCGAGTGTGGTGCCGCCATTGTGCAGGTCGGGAATGGTGATCACGGGAGAGGCCATGGCACCATTGATTTCTGCGGTATAAGTGCCGCCTCCAAATTGCTCGCTCACAGTGATGGTTCCGGTCCCCGTCATGGTGCCTCTGTTCATCTCTACGTTCTCAAATTCTGCCTCGCCCCAGACTGGATCAGACAGTGTTACGTCGTAGCCTTCGGCCGTCGACCACACATACAACTTGCAGGTACCGCCGAAATAGTAGTCCTTGAAATAGGCTGCCGAGGCGGTATAATAACCGTCGAAAGCGTGGAACAGCGAGCCGAACTGCATCTGCTGGATGTCTTTAACTTCGTAGCGCACAATCTTACCGTCGGCGGTCTTCAGCTTCATGATTTCCACAGTCGAACCGCTACCAGGTTGAGCCATGCCGCTCATGGCGCAGAGGGCAATAATCAGTGAGAGTATGTATTTCTTCATCATCATTGTTATGTTTTTTTTCTTGTTCTTTTTACCTGTTCTTTATTTCTTGACCTTGATGGCCTGGTTGTTTGTCTTCACGATATACATGCCGCTGGGTTGTCCGTTGAGCGATAGCGTTGATGTGCCTTGCTGCAGCAGTTTGCCGTCGAGTGTGTAGACCTGTATGGTTCCATTCGAACGAACCACACCATTGCGATATTCGAACAGCGTGCTGCCGTCAGTCAATTTCTGAATGGCCGTCACCTCTTCAGCATCGACGAAGGTGAATGTGTTGACATCCTGAATGTTGTATTCAGTGGCGGCATCGGCTACCGTGATGCTTAGCGTGGCTTCGCCAAAGGCTATTGAAGGCTTCTGGCTGAGAATATAGCCGGCCTTGCTTCCGTCTTTCAGTGTGATGAGCAGTGCACTATTGTCGGCAAAGGTCATCAGCTGGCAGACAAATAGCAGAAGAGTCAAAATCGTTTTTCTCATTTTTTTTCTTAATACTTTCTTAATACCTTATTTAATATATAAGGAGCGGCGCTCGCTCTTTTGTTTTCGGTTGCAAAATTACAAATTATTTTATACATGCGAAATACTAATAAATAAGGATTTTCTCTGTTTTTTGCGTCAGTTTAAGGAAAAATGAGTAATTTTGCACTTCAGAAACCAACAAAACAGAGACAGAACGTGTACGACATACAGAAAATCAGAGCCGACTTCCCGATTCTTTCGAGAGAAGTGTATGGCAAACCCTTGGTTTATTTAGACAATGCAGCCACCACGCAGAAGCCACTCTGTGTGCTTGATGCCATGCGTGAGGAATATCTGAACGTGAATGCCAATGTGCATCGCGGTGTGCATTACCTGTCGCAACAGGCCACCGACCTGCATGAGGCGGCTCGCGAAAAAGTGCGCGCCTTTATCCATGCAGAGAAAGCCAGTGAGATTATTTTCACGCGCGGCACCACTGAGAGTATCAATCTGGTGGCCCAGACTTTTTGTGAGGCCTTCATGAAAGAGGGCGACGAGGTGCTGGTCACTGATATGGAGCACCACTCGAACATTGTGCCTTGGCAGTTGCAGGCGCAGAAGCGCGGCATCGTGGTCAAGCATCTGCCCATCACCGACGATGGTGTGCTGGCCTGCTGTTCCTCCACGACTGCGGCTGGTTCTGCGGTTGGTTCTGTGGCTGGTTCCGTAGACTGCGGCAATGCCGCAGTCTTCCTGACGGAGCGGACTAAGCTACTGGCCATCACCCATGTGAGCAATGTTCTGGGAACCATCAACCCCGTGAAAGAGATCATCGCCTTGGCCCATGAACGGGGCATCCCCGTACTTGTTGACGGCGCGCAGAGTGCGCCACACATGGAGATTGATGTGCAGGAGTTGGACTGCGATTTCTTTGCCTTCAGTGGTCATAAGATGTACGGTCCGACAGGTATAGGTGTCCTCTATGGTAAGGAAAAGTGGCTCGAGCAGTTGCCTCCTTATCAGGGCGGCGGCGAAATGATTGACCACGTCAGCTGGGAAAAGACCACTTTTGAGCAGCTGCCCTTTAAGTTTGAGGCTGGTACTCCCGACTATGTAGCGACACACGGATTGGCCACTGCCATCGACTACATCCATGCGCTTGGCATGGACAATATAGAAGCCCATGAAAGGGAACTGACCCGCTATGCACTTCAGCGGCTTTCGGAGATAGAAAATATTCGCATCTTTGGCCCAGGGACTCTCTCTTCTCAGTGCTCTCCTCTCTCCTCTCCCCTAAACAGAGATGCCGTTGTGTCCTTCCTGGTAGGCGATATTCATCATTTGGACATGGGCACACTGCTCGACCGTCTGGGCATTGCCGTGCGCACAGGTCATCACTGCGCTCATCCGCTGATGACCCGTCTGGGCGTTACGGGCACTGTGCGCGCTTCGTTTGCTCTCTATAATACAAAAGAAGAGGTGGACACCTTGGTTGAAGGTATCCACCGCGTCAGCAGGATGTTCTAAACTTCGGGGGTTAGACATTAGACGGTTGTTTAGTCCAAGTGGAACAGCTCGGGCAGGGGAATGGTGACGGGCGAGTTGTCGGGGTTCACCTCCATAATGTCGGCCATCATGTCCCACCAGCGTTGCGTAATGGGATCCACGTTCTCCGTGTCTTGTGAATTGCCTTCCTTGGTGCACTCCTGATAGGCAAAGAGAATGTTGGTGTCCTTGTCCCAATAGATACTGTAGTTCTGTACACCCTGGTCCTTAATCATCTGTTTCAGTTCGGGCCAGATGGCGGCGTGGCGTTTCTCGTACTCTTCCTCGAAGCCGGGCTTAAGGAACATCTTGAATGCAAATCTGCGTGTCATAATCTTTCAGTCGTTTTTGGTTAATGTTAAGTAATATCCTAATTTGTATAGTTTGTATACGGTCAGGTTGGGATGTCGTCCTTGCAGAATCTGGCGTTCCAAGGGACCGATGAGTTGATGCCACAGACGGATGACGGTGCGTACAAGTCCGATGTGTATGCCACCAGCCAGGGTGAGCAGTCGGTTGTAGCCTCGCAGGTCTTCGCGGAACTCATGAAGAGTGCACAGGCTTTCTTCTGTCTTCAACAGAAACTCCTCGTTTGTCTCGAAGGTGTTAAAGCCCAAAGGATTGTCGATATGCTCAATGCTGATGTGGTGCTGTCGCAGCATTTTTCCGAATAGAACGTCCTCGTAGCCATAGTGTTTGAACCGCTCATCGAAAGGGTGGGCAAGCATCAGCTCGCGTCCAATCATGAAGTTCGATGTGTGAAAGTCCTGATAGGGGCGCTTCCGGCGTTGTTCGGCAGTGTGGTGCTCTTCGCTGTTCTTTTCGTAGCGGTAGCGCAGGTTGTCGAGCGTGCCTTTCCCGACGGTATAGCCTCCGTAGACCACTTGTTTGTCGAGGTTCTTCAGATAGTTTGCAAGGAACTGTGTTGAGATGACTGCCATGTCGCCGTCGATGAACAGTAGCGCTTTGTAGTGGGCTTGCTGGGCCAGGAAATTGCGGATGGCGGCACGTCCGCTATTAAAACCGCGCATCAGGAACCGACAGTTGGGCAGATGATTGATGGTGCTGTTGGCTTCTTGCGACACCGTATCGGTAGAACCGTCGTCGGCCACCAGAATCTCATAGTGCAATTCTCTGATGGCAGCAGCCTGTTCGTACAGTTGTTCAACCAACGGCGCACAGACTTCGTTGTAGATGGGAATCAGTATGGACAGTTCTTTCATCTATGCGCAAAATTACACAAAAATCATTAAACGGTGAAACAAACCGACGGAAAAGTTTGCCTAATTCGCTAAAAGTCAGTAATTTTGCACCCGCTTTCACGAGTTGATAGCATGAAATTCAATTTTAATCATTTAAAAAACAAACAAAAACATGGCAACAAAAATCAGATTGCAGCGCGGTGGCCGTAAGAGCTATGCTTTCTACAGCATCGTAATCGCCGACGCTCGTGCACCACGTGATGGTCGTTTCACTGAGAAGATTGGTACTTACAATCCTAACACCAATCCCGCCACGGTAGACTTGAATTTCGACCGTGCACTCTACTGGCTTGAGGTAGGCGCTCAGCCCACTGACACCGTTCGTAACATTCTCAGCCGCGAGGGCGTGCTCCTGATGAAGCATCTGCGTGGTGGTGTGAAGAAGGGCGCTTTCGACGAGGCTGCTGCCCAGAAGAAGTTCGATGCATGGAAGGCTGACAAGCAGAAGGGTCTTGACAAGGTACGCGAGGAAGAGGCTAAGGCCAAGAAAGACGCTGCCAAGAAGGCTCTCGACGAGGAGAAGAAGGTCAACGAGGCTATCGCCAAGAAGGTAGCTGAGAAGAAGGCTGCTGCTGCAGCCGAAGCCGCTGAAGCTGCTGCTGAAGAGGCTGCCGCTGAGGCTTCCGCCGCAGAAGAGGCTCCTGCTGAGGCTTAAGTTCGAAGCTAATCAAGCAAAAGTAAGAAGGCTGTGCTCTACGGAGTGCAGCCTTTTCTGTTATAATGAATGATAGAAGGAGTCGTATTGGCGTGCCACTTTCAGATGGTCGTGATGGCGCTGGACGTATTCAATGCTTTGGCGCTTCAGTGTGGGAATGCGTTCAGGGTGTAGCACCAGCTGTTCCAGTTCGTGATACACACTTTCGTAGTTGGGTTCCACGTTGATGATAGGGCGCAGTTCCTTTTCGCCCAATATCTCGTAGTTCTCCGGTTCACCTCCCCCTACGCAGATGATGCCTTTCGACATGGCCAGCAACGGGTTCATCGACGGGGTGTAGCTGTACAGTTGATCGAGAATGGCATCCGAGCCGTTCATCATCTTCTCGTATTGTGCAAAAGGTATGCCCTCGGCCTTTTGCAGCACCATCTTGTCAGGATATTTTGCCTGCAAGTCCTCGGCGGCACGCAGCATGATGTCGGTGCCCTTATATTGGCTGCGGCCCTTGCTGATACCAATGAAAATCTTAACGGGTTGCGAGAAACGAGGTTCGAGGTTCAAGGTACGAAAGTCGCTGTTCCCTGAAAGGAGAATAGGGAGAGGGATGAAGCGTAGTTTCTCTGAGAAATAGGGTTCGTAGCACACTTGGTTTTCGTACAAGCCGGCTACGATGCCGTCGCAATCCTGTGCAATCATTTTGTTGAGTGTCTCCTTGGGCGTGCCAAGCCAGTCGCGCTGTTCTTTCAGGGCAGGTTCGTCTGTACGCATGCGGTCACCGATGTTGAAGTCACTGTAGCGCAGGGGCTTTCGATAGGTGTTGTCGCTCACCCAGTAGTAGTCCATACCCATGGCACAGAGCACCATCTTCTTGTTATGACGGCGTAAGTAGCGGTAGATGGGGAATAGTTGCTCGGCCTTCAGTTCCAGGAACATGGGGTTGATGAGTTGCACCACATCGTAGCCTCGCCATTGGGGCAGCAGCCGATAGACCTTTGCCAGCAGAGCCAGTCCGCCCAGTTTGCCAGGACGGCGAGCCAAGTCGATGTCGCGTGGATAGTTTTTCCAAAAGTCACCGTTCGAAGCCACGGTCACTTCATGTCCCAACTGTCGCAGACCTTTAGCCAGTGTGGCGTGCACATTGCTGTATTCGCCCAGTAGTAGAATCTTCATCTTTTGCTTGGTTGTTGAATCTTCGTCTTATCGCTCTTTCTTTGCCAAAGGGATGGCACGCATCAGCATGGACAACCCTATTTCGCTGTTGGCCAGTCGGCGGAACCATGCGTATTTCCGTGTGTAGTCGCGTTTGGGCAGCGGATAGAGTCCTATAGCGCCGAGTTCTTTCAGCCGCCGGTTCAGGTAGTGGCGGCTTTGGGTCAGTCGGATCACGTTGTAGAGATAGTCCATCGTCATCTGGTGTACGCGCCGCTCCAGTGCCAGTCGGCTTTCCGTGGGCAGCGTGTCGGCCATTCGGTTCAGTCGGGTCAGGATGTCCTTGAAGTCGTTCAGTCTCTTCAGTCGGTGACGCACATTGGTGCTGTTCATAATCGATTGGCTGCGTTGTGTGTATAGATAGGCGTTGGCTTGCGTCTTCACCACTGTGTCGGCCCTGAGCAGCAGCAGTGGCGTGAACTCCTCGTCTTCATGAAGAATGCCGGGGGTGAACCGCAGTTGACTTAATGCCGATTTCTTGAACAGATAGCCGCAGGCCGATCCGTGAATATTATGGTTGCGCATCAGCTCAACACCGCTCATAACTGGCAGGTCTTCGAACACAGACTCCTCTGTGGGACGGTCTGTTTGTCCGAACATCACAATGTTGGGCTTCTCGTAGCGCATGATGTCCAGACAGTGCTCGTAGGGTGTTCGGATTAGCATGTCGTCGGCATCGACAAACTGCAGGTACTGTCCGCAGGCCAGTCTGATGCCCGTGTTGCGGGCTGCGCTCAGTCCCTGGTTGGGCTGGCGTATGTAGATGATTTGCTCTTGATAGGCTGACAATTGCGGCAGGGGCGACAGCGGCGAACCGTCGTCAACAACAATGATTTCTTTCTCCGAAGCCCGTAGCGACAATGCCAGAATGCTGTCAATACATCTGGTCAGCAGTTCGACGGGCATGTCGTAGTAGGTCAGCACGAAACTGACGAGTGGCTGTTGCGTAGCTGGTGTATGAAGATGTTCAGTTTGCATAGTCGTTTGATACTGATGATATTCAACAATAAGGCTTTCACGCGGTTGCTCAGGGAGAGTCCTTGCATGAGCGGATTGACGTGTCTGAACGGCAGTCGGGCCTCTTGGCCAGTCAGTTCGCATACGTCCATCTGAATATTCAGAAGGTGCAGATAGTAGCGGTCGTCAAGCAGGTGCTCGTTCCTGATGATGTCCAAATGGTGGTTCAGCAACTGTTGCAGTTCGCTGCCGGCAGCCGTTGCCGTGATGCCCTGCTTGTTCCAGCAGTAGTGGTAGAGCCCCTTTGAGGTGGTGGCTACGCAGGGCTGCTTTTGAAGAAGCTGCGCCAGCGTGGCTACGTCTTCGAATACCTGTCCTTTGGGGAAACGTACTCCCTCGAACAGCGTGCGCCGATAGATCTTGTTCCAGGCGTAGGTGTGCTCATAGGCATAGCCCTTCAGCCAGTATGTTGTACTGTCGGCATAGGTCTTCTCGCCAAATTCGAGCACTCGCTGCTCCTTGGTTCCGTAGTGCCAGTAGACAGGATATTCCAGCAGGTCGATGTCGGAGTGTCCTGCCAGTTGTTCCATCAGCAGCCGATAGGTCTCCATCCCGATGAAATCGTCAGAATCTACGAAGGTGACATATTCCCCCTGTGCCTTTTCGAGGCCTGCATTGCGGGCATCGCTCAGTCCGCCGTTCTCCTTGTGTATCACGGTGATGCGGCTGTCGCGCTGCGCCCATTCATCGCACAGTTGAGGACAGCGGTCAGGCGAACCGTCGTCCACGAGAATCACCTCCATATCCGCATAGCTTTGGCCGACGATGCTTTTCAGACACCGGTCCAGCGTCTGCTCAACGCGATAGACGGGTATGATGACGCTCAGTTTCATTTTCTCCCTCTGATTCGTTTCAGGATGGCCCACAGGTTCAGTCGGCGGTTCAGCAGGGCCAGACTGCAGGCGATGCCTGCGATTGTCGTTGCCGACATGATGCCGTAGCTGGTGCCTGCAGAGGGAGCGAAGGCTCCGGCAAAGCAGGCAAGGGCCAGTGCCAGCATGAGTGCCAGCAGCCGGACAACGGTGTTGGAGAAGCGGAATCCGTAGCGCCAGCGTATGAGTACGATGCTGACCACAACATCAATCATGGCCGAGGCCAGTGCGCCATAGCCCAGTCCGTCAAGTCCGAAGACGGCATAGCAGCCAGCAATCACTGAAAATGTCTTGATGTTTCCCCACACCGTCTCCACCCAGAGAATGTATTTCTTGTCGCCCTTGGCGTAGGCGATGTAGTCCATCGGGAAGCAGAGCGCCTTGAAGATGTTGGCCAGTCCGAGGAAGTAGATAAGGTGGCGTATGGTCTGGAACTCGCTGGTGAGCAGCACGCTGATCAGCAGCGGTGCCGTCAGAATCATCAGCATGGCCAGCGGTGTAATGGTCAGCAGCACCACCTCGGTCTGTTGGTTCACCAGCAGGTGGGCTTTCTCCTTGTTCTCTTTGTAGCAGGCCGAGAGGCGAGGGTAGTAGTCGGTGGCCATTGCGGTGAAGATCATGCTGACATACTGGATGGCAATCACGTTGGAAGCCTGATAGAATCCTACGTCCGACACCGACCCCCAGTTGCTGACGAAAGCCATCAGTGAGTAGGTGGTGATGGTGCCGACAATGGTGCCGAAGGTCATTACCATACCCAACTGGATGATTTCGTGTCCTTGCTGCCAGATGGTACGCAGCGTCAGACGCTCTCGCTCGGCCTTTGGCTGCTGGTCGCGAAAGGAGAAATGGCGCATCACCAGATAGTAGATGCCGCCGCCAAGAATCATGGCTGGCACGATGCCCTTGATGCCCCAAATGTAGTAGATGGGCACGCTGAGCAGCAGACCGCACAGTGGGGGCACGATGGAGCAGAGGGCCAGCTGTTTGTAGCGGCGCAGTCCTTGCATGATGGTCATCTCGCCAGTGCCCAGAATGCTGAGCATCACCGAGACAGCCAGCAGGAGCAGCATGGGCAGGTAGTCGAACGAGCCGAACGAGGTCTGCGCGATGAGCGGCGAGCTGACAATGGTGAACACCAGTCCTGCCAGGGCCGAGATGACGAACATGCTGCGCACCACGCGGATGGTTGCTGCGAGCACCTGTTCTGAAGTGCCCTTGTTGGCTTGCGAGATGTTGCGCACAGCCGAGATATTCATGCCCAGCAGGGCGAACTGCTGAATGGTGTTGGCGGCGTTGTTGAGCAGCGTCATGATGCCCATGCCGGCCGAATGCAGGATGAGTGCCACCAGCTTGCCCCTGATCAGGTTGATGACGACAGCAATCAACTGGGCACCGCCAAAGATGGCAGTGCTCCCCACTATCTTTCGATAGCTGCTTGTATGCTGTGTCGTCTCCATGAATCTTAACTGTTGTCTATTTTCTCTCTCCTCTCTCTCCTCTTTTTTTAGAACTCCACCACCCTGTACGGCTTCTTCCCTATGCGTGCAGCAGCGTATGGGAATCCACTGTTGTGCATGCCGTCGGCTTTCAGCAGATACACCTGTTCGGCATGGCTGATGATGAAGAAGTCCAGGAATGTCTTCTCGTAGTAGTGGTAGTAGTGTTTGGTGTCGTTGCCGATGTGCGAAACGGTGCCTGGTATCACGAACACGTAGTCTTCCTGCTGGGCCCGTTCGGCAAAGGTGATGCTGTCTGAGCACACCACGATGGTGCGCCCCTCGTTTTGCTGGTGAATGCGCTCCACCTGCTTCATGCAGGCCTCTATCAGTAGCTTCTGTTCTTTCCTGGGCAGCGGCTCAGAGAATACTTCCTCGTTGAAGTCGTTCAGCAGGTTGCAGAAGCGGGCCGACACCGTGATATAGTGCCCGCCAATGTCGCTGATCGTCTTGTCGATGCTCTGCTGCAGACGTTCGGTGGGACGGAACAGTTCGTTGAACAGGCCGGCGAAGTCCAGGTTGTAGCAGTACGAGGCGTTGCTATAGAAATGCAGTTGGCGATTGACGTTCTCGCGCAGAGCGTTTGACGTTCTCGCTTGTTGCATTTGACGTTCCCACTCCGTGTCTGTCTGGGTGTCGATGGTTACGATGTGCGTCTGACTGGGTGCGAAGCTCACCTGTGTCTCGTCGATGCGCCAGTCGTAGCCATTCGGCTGCAGGTAGTCAGTCAATGGGAAGGGATGGGTGAAGTAGAGTCGGAACGGCCTGTTTTCCTCTTTGCAAGAAGCATAGAGGCTGACGGCTCCGCGCAGACGGTCGACCAGTCCGCCGCTGGCCACATTGCCACACGACATACAGACGGCGCAGGGCTGCACGTCGGCTTTCCGCTCGCCGTGCTCATAGCTGCTCGCCATTTGCTGGCGCATCTGTGCTTCGGTGCGCTCACGGACTACGTTGTAGCGATATTTCTCTGGATGGAAGTGCTGTGTCATTTTCTCGCTGATCCATTTCGGCGAGTATTTCAGGGCCATCAGCATGGTCAGCGCCTTGAAGTTGCACAGGTTCAGGAAGTGCAGACGGTCTTTCCAGGGCAGCAGTGCGGCATCAATCTGCATGAAGGCCGCCCGCAGGTTCTGCAGAATCTGGTCGTCGGCATCCACCAGCTCTTCGTGCTGCTTCAGGTAGTAGGCCGTCATGCTTCGCCAGCCGTAGAACACTTTCATGTTGGCCAGTCGGAACTCTTCGCTCTGTCGTCCGAACTGCTGTGCCATCAGCTCAGCCAGCTGGGTGTTGTTCTTCAGCAGGTGGAACAGCTTCAGCGAGGGCTTGTTGGTGATGGAGTTCTCGTGGTTCTGATAGAAATACTGCGCTTTCGCGAAGGCCACTCGTTGGGCTTTCAGCAAATAGTAGCGCTCGTCCACCTCGTCGCTGAAGGTCCACAATGGGTCGTGCTCCTCCAGCCAGCTCATGTTCACCCAGATGTTGCGGCGATAGAGGCCGCCGTTGCAGCCGATGCGCCATTCGGGCAGCGTCTCTTTGACGAGTTCTTTGCCCGTGTAGATGCGCCGTGCGTCAAAGTCTTCAACGGGCAGCGTGTTGATAGTTGTGTTGGTGTGCAGGTCTATGAAGATCATCTGGGGGTAGACGATGTCGGCCTCTGCCTCCACCATTCGTTGTCTCATCAGTTCCAGATAGTCGTCGGCTATGCGGTCGTCAATGTCGAAGGGCAGGATGAGTTCGCCCTTGGCTTGGAAGACGGCACGGTCGCGCGGCAGCTTGGCCGAGCCGCTGTTCTGCTGCCAGGTGTAGCTGACGCGCCGGTCGCTGTCGCTCAGTTGTCTCATCAGTTCCTTCGTGTCGTCCGTAGAGCCGTCGTCCACCACCACCCATTCCCAGTTTCGGTAGGTCTGGCGACACAAGCAGTCGTAGGCACTCTGCACAAAATGAGCGCCATTATAGATAGGAGTTACAACAGAAATCAGTGTTGTATCTTTCATTAGATTCAGTTCGTATTTCCTATATAACGCAAAAATGTCGCGAATATTTTATGCGTTCGCAAGGATACAAAAAAATACTGCAGGACGCATGCGCCCTGCAGTATTTTTTCTACCATTAAGTCCGTAGATTACTCAGCAGCAGCCTCTTCAGCAGGAGCAGCCTCCTCAGCGGGAGCAGCAGCCTTCAGAGAGTCAACAGCAGCAGCGAACTTCTCAGCGATAGCAGCAGAATCCAGACCAGTGGTGTCGCCTACGATAGCCCAAGCAGCAGCAGAGTCGATAACCTCTACAGCCTCTTCAACCTCAGCAACCTCAGCCTCCTGAGCAGGAGCCTTCTTCTCACCGCAAGCTGCGAACAGAGCAGCTGCTACGAACATAAATGCAATCTTTTTCATTTCTTTGCTTTTTTAAATCTGTAAAACAATCATTTGTTAATTAAAACGGTGCAAAGGTAAGTATTTTTTCAATACGACGATACATTTTTTTTGATTTTTTTTGAGGGGGTTTTGTAACTTTTTCGTAAACGTCTAAAAATCAAGCAGATATGAAATGTTAAAATTTAATGTAAATACTACACGAAAGCGAAACTTCGCTAAAAAGTGGCTTTTTATTGAAAAAATGTACTACCTTTGTGCTCGCAAACATTACACCATATTATATATATGATAGATACCTCTGCCTTTCAAGGCAAAAAAGCGGTCTATGCCACGTTGGGCTGCAAGCTGAATTTCTCGGAGACTTCCACTTTCGGCAAGATGCTGGAGCAGATGGGGGTGACGACGGCAGGCAAGGGCGAGACGGCCGATATCTGCCTGATCAACACCTGTTCGGTGACCGATGTGGCCGACCATAAGTGCCGTCAGGTCATCCACAAGCTGGTGCGCCAGCATCCCGATGCCTTTGTGGTGGTGACGGGTTGCTATGCCCAACTCGAAGCCGAGACCGTGGCCAGCATCCCCGGTGTCGATCTGGTGCTTGGCTCCAACGAGAAGGCCAACCTCATTCAGTTCCTCTCCGATGCCTGGGCTCGGAAAGCTCCCACTGCCCCTTTCGTTGCCCGTCCGGTTGCCCCTTTCGTTGCCCGTCCGGTAGGCAGCGGCACCGCCGCTGTCCCCACCACCCCTTTCTTCACCCGTAAGACCAAGGACATCACCACCTTCGCCCCCAGCTGTTCGCGCGGCAACCGCACGCGCTACTTCCTGAAGGTTCAGGACGGCTGCGACTATTTCTGCACCTACTGCACCATCCCATACGCCCGCGGCTTCAGCCGCAACCCCACCATCGCCTCGCTGGTGGCTCAGGCCGAAGAGGCTGCCCGTGAAGGCGGCAAGGAAATTGTGCTGACAGGCGTGAACATTGGCGACTTCGGCAAGACCACCGGCGAGAGCTTCGTCGACCTGGTGAAGGCACTCGATGGTGTAGAGGGTGTCAGCCGCTACCGCATCAGCTCGCTCGAGCCCGACCTGCTCTCGCAGGAGCTCATCGACTACTGCGCCGCGAGCCGTGCCTTCATGCCCCATTTCCATATCCCTTTGCAGAGCGGCAGCGACACGGTGCTCCGCCTGATGCACCGCCACTACGACCGTCAGCTCTTTGCCGACAAGATCTTGGCGGTGAAGCAGGCCATGCCCGATGCCTTCATTGGTGTCGACGTGATGGTGGGTTGTCGTGGCGAGACCCCCGAGTGCTTCGAGGATACCTTCGACCTGCTCTCCCAGCTGCCCGTCACCCAGCTGCACGTGTTCCCCTATAGCGAGCGGCCGGGTACCTCGGCTCTCAGCATCCCCTACGTAGTGGCCGAGAAGGACAAGAAGTTGCGCAGTCGTCGGCTGCTCGAGCTGTCTGACCAGAAGACGCACGCTTTCTATGCCGACCATATAGGCTGCAAGGCCGAAGTGCTCTTCGAGAAGGCCACGCGCGGACGTGCCATGCATGGCTTTACCCGTAACTACATCCGTGTGGAACTCTCGACGGCCGATGCCCGTCCTGAGTTCGACAACCAGCTGCTTAGCGTGCAGCTGCTCGACTTCAATCACGACCAGTCTGCCCTCCGCGCCCATCTATAACCTATTCACTGTTCACTCATGAAAGTTGCTATCGTCATTCTGAACTGGAACGGAGCCGCGATGCTCCGTCAGTATCTGCCCAGCGTGCTGCAGTACTCGCGCGACGAGGCCACCGTCTATGTGGCCGACAATGCCTCTACCGACGACTCGGTGGCACTGCTCAAGGAGCATTTCCCTGAGGTGCGTCTCATTCTCTTAGAGAAAAACTGGGGCTTTGCCGAAGGCTACAACAAAGCCCTGGCGCAGATAGAGGCCGACTACTACCTGTTGCTGAACAGCGACATTGAGGTGACCCACCACTGGCTGACCCCGATGATTGAGTATATGGACACCCATCCCGACGTGGCGGCCTGTCAGCCCAAGTTGCTCAGCATGTTCGACCACGACCAGTTTGAGTATGCCGGTGCCTGTGGCGGCTATCTCGACCGCTATGGCTATCCGTTCTGCCGTGGGCGCATCTTCGACACCGTGGAG
>ERZ842401.2866-NODE-2866-length-22257-cov-13.873029_pt1 | contig 22257 bp, 22 predicted proteins | sample MGYA00521270_ERZ842401 | MGnify/ENA primary metagenome ERZ842401 (study PRJEB31892, sample SAMEA3878208) | bioreactor metagenome | biome: Moose rumen | place: Sweden | collected 2011-10 | study: EMG produced TPA metagenomics assembly of the PRJEB12797 data set...
ACAAAAGTCACTACATAACAGTGCAGCGGAGAAAAAGTATTCCCACCTCCGCCCACTGAGCTGTAACTAATTGTATTTAAGCACACATCGGCAAACTGCAATTTACATAGAAAAACTCCGTCAACACTAAATGTCAACGGAGTTTATAGGCTTATATTATTATCTTACAAAACGATTTTACTGAAATCAGCTACGCGGTTCACCAGCGTGTCAATGGCTTTGAGCAAAGACAGGCGGTTGTTCTTCACCTTTTCGTCCTTGTCCATAACCATGACAGCGTCAAAGAAAGCGTCAATCGGTTTAGCCAGTTCCTTCAAGGCATCAATGGCACCGGCATAATCCTGCCCATCAACCAGACTGGCCACGGAGCTGGCCGTGGATTTATAGACACCGTACAGGTTCTTTTCCTCATCAGCAGCAAACAGGCTTTCGCTGATTTCGCCGGCCTCAGCTTTTTTCGCCAGATTGGAGGCGCGGACAAAAGCCTGAATGTTGGCTGCCGCCTCGCTGCTCTCCACGAACTTAGCCACAGCAGCGGCACGCAGGCTGACAGCATAGATATCATCTACGTTTTCCAGCACAGCATCCACCACGTCATAACGGACAGCTTCAAGGACGTTCTTCAGGCGCAGACGCATGAAGTCAGCCACATCACCCTGCATCTTCGTGCGGACAGCTTCATCCGTCAGGCCGTAAAGATCCATGGACTTAGCCACTACCTTGGCAAGACTTATATCCCACTTTGCTTCAATGAGCATATTCACAAGGCCCAGAGCCTGACGGCGCAGGGCGAAGGGGTCCTGGGAACCCGTGGGAATCTTGCCGCGGCTGAACGTACCAACGATGGTATCAATCTTATCAGCCATGCTGACAATACGGCCGGCAGCGGTCTGCGGCTGATTGTCGCCGGCAAAGCGCGGCATGTAGTGCTCGTCGATAGCGATAGCTACGTTTTCACATTCGCCATCCAGCTTAGCGTATTCACGGCCCATAATGCCCTGCAGTTCCGTAAACTCGGTAACCATGCCGGTTACGAGGTCAGCTTTACACAGGAGTGCAGCACGCTGTGCGTGTTTATGGGCTTTTTCATCAGCGCCGATTTCATCAGCGATAAAGCCGGCCAGTTCCACGAGACGCTCGGATTTTTCATACATGGTGCCGAGGCCCTGCTGGAATACAACGGTCTTGAGCTTTTCGCGGTGTTCTTCGAGGCTCTTCTTGCGATCCTCATCAAAGAAGAACTGCGCGTCAGCCAGTCTGGCACGCAGTACGCGCTCGTTGCCGTGCTGTACGGTTTCGAGGTGTTCGCTGCCGCCATTGCGTACCGTGATAAAGAGCGGCAGGAGTTTGCCGTCGGCGGTCTTAACCGGGAAGTAACGCTGATGGTCACGCATCGGCGTGATAACCGTTTCCGGCGGCAGTTCCAGATATTTTTCCTCGAACTTGCCGCAAAGTGCCGTGGGGTATTCCACGAGATAGAGCACTTCTTCGAGCAGGTCTTCAGTGATTTCAGCCTGGCCGCCATTCTGCTTGGCAACTTCAGCAATCTGCTCGCGAATCATGGCCTTGCGCTTTTCCTGGTCAACGATGACAAAGTTTTCTTCGCAGGCCTTTTCGTAGGCAGCAGCACTCTCAATGGTGAAATCGCCCTGCGACAGGAAACGATGGCCACGGGAAACCTTGCCGGATTTTACCTCAGCCACTTCAAAAGGCACAACTTCGGTATCATAAAGGGCTACAATCCAGCGCAGCGGACGGATGAACTTGAAGTCCAGGTCGCGCCAGCGCATATTGTTCGGGAAATTCAGGCCGCAGATGAGTTCCGGCAGAATGGTCTGCAGGAGCTGCGCCGTTTCCTTGCCTTTTTCGTGTACCATGGCATAGACATAGCCGTCTTTTTCCACGAGGTCTTTCGGGTCAATGCCCTGACCACGGGCAAAGCCCTGAGCTGCCTTGGTCGGATTGCCGTCAGCGTCAAAAGCGATAGCTGCGGACGGGCCGCGGTTTTCACTTTCCACATCTTCCTGTTTTTCGGCCAGGTCTTTGACCAAAAGAGCCGTGCGGCGCGGCGTACCGATGGTGCGGATTTCCCCGCAGTCAATGCGGCTGTCAGCAAAAGCCTTAGCGGCATTTTCCTTCAACTGGGCAAGGATACCCGGCATTACGTGTGCCGGTACTTCTTCCGTGCCGATTTCTAACAGTAAGTCCTTGCTCATTATTTCTCCCCCCTGTGCAGCATGGGATAACCAAGTTCCTCACGCTGTTTTAAGTAACACTCTGCACACAGACGTGCGAGCTTACGCACGCGGCCGATAAAGGCGGTACGCTGGGACACGGAGATAGCACCGCGCGCATCCAGCAGGTTAAAGGTATGGGAGCATTTGAGCACATAGTCATAGGCCGGGTGTACATAGCCTTCCGCAATTACGCGAACAGCCTCGGCCTCGTACTTGTCAAACATCTCAAACAGCAGTTTTTCGTCGGAGAGGTCAAAAGCATAAGCGGACTGCTCGTACTCATTCTGATGGAATACATCGCCATAGGTGTAATCGTCCGTCCACTGAATGTCGTAAACATTTTCGACACCCTGAATGTACATGGCAAGTCTCTCCAGACCATAGGTGATTTCCGAGGCTACCGGCTTAACGTCCTGGCTGCCTACCTGCTGGAAGTAGGTGAACTGAGTGATTTCCATGCCATCGAGCCATACTTCCCAGCCAAGGCCCCAGGCACCCAGCGTCGGGGATTCCCAGTTATCCTCAACGAAACGGATATCGTGCTGTTTCGGGTCAATGCCCAGACGCTCCAGACTTTCCAGATAGAGTTCCTGAATGTTATCCGGAGACGGTTTCATGATAACCTGGAACTGATGGTGCTGATACAGGCGGTTCGGGTTATCGCCATAGCGGCCGTCAGCCGGACGGCGCGACGGCTCAACATAAGCCACGTTCCACGGCTCGGGGCCGAGTACACGCAAAAAAGTGGAAGGGTTCATGGTGCCGGCACCCTTTTCCACATCATAAGGCTGCGCTAAGATACAGCCCTGCTCTGACCAGAATTTCTGCAGAGCCAGGATGATTTCCTGAAATTTCATAGGTACAACTCCTTTTTCTCCTGTTACGGTTGGCAGTTCTTATACTAAAAAAGCCCCGCCCCCGTAACGCCATCGTTACAGGGACGAGACTATATTTCTATATTCCCGCGGTTCCACCCTGATTGGTTTCTATTTTATAGAAGCCCACCTCAAAGTTTTCTCTTGTCTTGTGCTCCAAAGTGCCCTTCACCCCCTGACCGGCTCACACCCTCCCGGCCTCGCTTGCTTGGCGCTACTCCTCTTTTTCATCGCTGAAAATAATTTTAGCAAAGTTACGAATCCCTGTCAATCTTTTATTGAATCACTAAAATTTTCTTCTCAGCAAAAACTTTCTTACCTAGCTATTCTTCTTATTTACCACCAATATAATTACAGCGCATCCTAAAATATACATGGTCATATCTATAATTCCAAACAAATCATGAAGTAGTAATATCAACAAAAGAATATACCACAATATTTTTCCATACTTTTTCGTAGAAAGTCCTTTTCGCAAAATCAATATAAGCGCAGCCCGTATAAACGCGACTAGTAATAATGAAAAATATACTAGCCCCTGAATCCCCAACGATAGGTAATTATTTATTTCTATTCCGCTTTTTACTATAATATCTGGCGTCACAGATAAGCACGCTCCTATGATATTCATTATAAGTAAAATTATAAATGCCACTATGTATTTTTTAAAACTAAAATCATACTTTATAATATACTTTTTCATAATAAAATATATTATAAAAACAACGACGTATAAAAACAGTGTCGCTTTCACCAATGTTATATTTAATTCAAGCATTTCCGCTTCTCCCTTTATATTTCTCACCAAACTGCTGTAACATACTTTGTAACCCTCCCATTTTTCCTATCATATACAAATGGCTCAAACACATTTATAATTTCAAACTTTAATCCACCTTCATAGAAAACGCCCACGTCTATTGCCTGTCCTATCTCACTTCCTTTTGGAAGCATCACCATTAAAACTTTATCATCTTTATATTCTAAGGCTCTATAATGATTTCTTGCAAAATATTTTTTCTCATTTGTATTCAGGTTTAATTCATACTCGCCGCCATCTTCCAATACTAAAATTACATCATCAGCCATTACTCCTTTAATATGGCCATCTATTTTGCCTATTTTACTTATTTCGTCTTTTGCTACATATACTACGGCCTTATCATCATCAACCGTCAAAACGCCTTCTTTATATCTGTATATAGTGGAAAACTCATTGAATTTGTAATCCAGCTTTGTAAAAGCACTTTTCTTTCCATCTAAAAAATACAGCGCACTGCCATTTTTCACATATATAATATCGTTACTGGGCACTAAATCTATATTCTTATCCTCATCCAACTCTTCTAACGGATAAATTTTACCGGAACTGAAATCTCTTATCTCATAGCATTCATCTTTTAATAGGCACAAATTGTACTCATTATTATTTATCACCCTTTTTATGCCTTGTCCCTTATCCATTTTTTGAGCATTATATCCGATAATGAGTTTTCTAAATACATCATCCGGGACATGTACATATTTTCCATGCTGTATATTGCAGCAGGCAATAATAAAAACGACTATAACAATTACTAATTTTTTCATCCAATGCCCCCTTTTTCTTTCAACTGCTATTACCAATGGATTATTTCGCCGAAATTTCCCGTATAAGCTGTCCATAATAAGCCGATGAACGACATTACCCCAGCCACTAAACATATAACCCACGCATATTCATCGCTAAACACAATACACCTATGATACAATACCCTATCCTTAGGCAGCATCTCAGTAAATTTATTCTTTATTTTATATTCGTCACCAATTTTTTTTATAATACGAGCCTCATAACAACCTAAGCCCAGTGCCAGGAAAACAAGCATAAGCATTACAAAAAAAATTAAATTTTTCCTCATTACATAATCCGGCAGCACATTATTGATTATCAAATATATAGCACCTAAGGGAATCAGTTCCAATAGCAATATGTAAATAAAAGAAACAAACACTTTTTTACAATGTTTATTTCTTTTATACCCATACGTTACATCCAGCAATACATAGAGCCAGATTATAAAAACATATTCATAGTGCACCGCAGCCCCTCCGTTGTTGGCAAAAAAACGTAATCATAATTTATCTTACGCACAAAAAAGATACTTCTCCACGTATATATGATACGCTTTAGAAGTATCTTTTACAATAGCGTTTTAGTTCTGCTGCTTTTCCTTATTCTGTTTTTGCCATTCTTTTTCGTATTTCTCCCTGGCCTCAGCCTTGGCCTTGGTTACTTCCTTGTATTCCTTAGGAGCAATTTCCTGCAAGTATTCTTCGGGAATGTTGCGATAAGCCTTAGGACGCAGTTTGTAGAACTCGCGGTAGTTTTCCTTGGCCTGCTCTTTATTCCCCAGCTCGTCATAAATCTGGGCGGACAGCAGGTAGACGTAGATATTTGACTTGTCAATTTCCTTAGCCTTTGACAAGTCAGCCAAGGCTGCGGTTGTATCGCCCTGCATATGGTAGATATCGCTGCGGTTCAGAAAGATATAGACGTTTTGCGGATTGGTGCTGACCGCCCTGTTGGCCTCTGCCAGTGCTGCCGCATAGTCGCCTTTTACAGCCATAGCCCGGGCATTGATGGCCAGGCTTTCTCCCATATCGTCTATATTCTGGCAGGTAAACACACGCTGCATTTGTTCAAGGGCCTTGTCCCCCAGCGCATAATCACTGTAAGCATCGGCATTTTCCCGCAGTTTCTTAACGGTTTTCATATCAGCCTGCATATTGGCCGCCCGGAGTTTCTGCAATTCCTGCCAGCGTTTTTCCTCCAGTGCCCTGTACTTCTGCCGGATACCGCTTACCTGTTCGGCCTCATAGGCCTTTATCACCAGCTGCTGGAGTTTTTCGCCGGCATTGCGCAGCTGCAAAAATTCCTGCAAGGTTTTATTTACCCTGATGTCTTGCAGACAGGTAACTTTGCCTGTGCTGTCCTTGCGAAAATTCCAGCCGGTTATGCTGTTGTAATCATGGAAGGCCTTGGCAATGGCTCCGGCCACATAATAGGCATTTTCTGCCTTATTGTCATAGGCATCTCCCGTCCACTCCACCGACAGGAGCTTTTCCCCATCAATGCAGATATCCTGCTGATTCTGCACGGTGACATGCCCCATGCCGTAATCTGACATCATCTGAGCCAGCCGTTCCTCGCGCAGCTTTGTCTCCGGGTGGTCACTGTAATGCTCACGCTCATTCTCTTCGGCATTCGGGCTTTGATGTTCAAGGAAATTCTGTGTCTCATAGGTCAGATAGTAAGCCATTCGGGACATAGCCGCTGCTCCGCCGCCGGGATTGAAACCGGCGCTGGTCATGATGTAAAAGCCGCCGATATCAGCTTCATACTCCGTGGGCAGGGTGATGTTCTTGGCAATGGAGTAATTAGCCAGCCCATTGAGCTTGTTCCAATCCATGGAATTCGTATCCATGTTCAGAAAGCTCATCCCCATGTACTGCGCCACGGCCTTGGCATAATTGCTGGCGCTGTGCTGTTCCAGTCCATGGGTCATTTCATGGGCCAGCACCGCGGCCAATTCATCCGGCTCCAGATTCAGCCCTCTGACCAGAGCCTTGTTTACACTGATGTAATTGGTCGGATAGCAGGCCGCGTTGAAGTCCTTGCTGTCATTCACCGCCCAGATAAAGGGCAGGGAATTATTTTTCAGCACGTAGTCCCCATGGAGCACCAGCTGCTGCATCACAGCATCAACCACCAGTACATCATTGGGATTGGGATCCAGCCCGTTTTGCCTAATATCCTGTGCCCGGCTCTGCACCTGAGCATTGACATCGTTGCCCAGGGCCAGAATACTGGCAAGACTTGACTTATAGACAGCGTATACGCCCAAAGCCTGCGCTGCCGCCCCCCAGCCGTCCACAGCCTCAGCCTTGGGCAGTGGCAGCAGGGCTGTACTCAGCCCCACGCAGCCGGCCATAACTATATGTAAAATCTTTTTTCGCAAGATAGTCACCTCGACTTCCTAAGGAACTGTTCATAAACTTCTTCCTATTCTACCACATAACAGTTAGAAGAAAATGAAAATCCTCTTCAAAAAAATTTCTGCATTTTTTTCCTTTTGTAACCCGGGTTACATATTCTTTTCAGAAATCTTGGTTATAATGAACATGTCAATAAGAGAGACGCTAGTCAATCCCCTAGCTAAGTAACTCTTATTGATTCCCTAGACAAGAAGGAACATCCCACCCTTCTTGCTTCCCATTTCTCAAATTTTTTATCATCCCTTCCCTATGAAGACCACGAAGTCAATCCCACTTCGTGGTCTTTTTCTTTGTCATGATAGGAAAAACCTCCCTAATCTCCGGGAGGTTTTTCTTATTGCACCGTTCAGCGCACAGGCTGAATGGTCAGCTCCGTGATATTGTCATCCGTCACAGGCCGCACCTGCAGCTCTACGCTGGTAACTTCTACCAAAGCATCCAGCATATCAATGGTCGCAGGCATTGTCGGCGTTACAGGGGCAAGGCTGGCAGGCTGCGGCTTAGCCACTGGCTGCACAGGGGGAAGTTCCACCACATTGCCGTCCACCGGCTGCGGTGCCTGAGGCTGAACAACGGGCTGCTGCACCGGCGTTTGTGGTGTTATTGTCGGGGGCTGCAAGGGCCGTGGTGAAATAATCGGCACAGCCGGTTTCTTGCCCTGCTTTTTCTCTTCCTTACGGGCTTTGTCTACATCAGCCGCAGTGATGATAATGGGTATAGCTTTATTCTGGCGCTGGACAGCCTTCTGCTCCTCGGCCAGTTCCTTGGGGCTCTTGACCGCCGCCCAGTGCAGACGGGCATTCAGCTCCGGCAGATTATGCACTGCGTCATCGACAGCCTTAGCCGCTTTTTTGCCGGTATCCACCGCCTTACTGTCCTGAGGCGTAAGGGAACGGGCAAAATCCTGAGCGCCTCCTGTTGTGCCTGCATCAGCGGCAAAAGCCACCTGCCCCAGCAACAGCATGCCCACAGCCATGCTCAAAGCCTTGCTACTATACTTCATTATCTATATCCTCCAATGGCCTAACGCCGCAAATTTTTCCATATACAATAATAAAATTCGGCAGGAACACACAAAAGTCCTGCCGAATTTCCGTTAAATTATCCTGTGCAATTATTTTTCCTTGAAGGTGGTTACGCCCTTCTGAAACAGCGCAATGGCACTGTTCCGCAGCTCGGGATTGTCAATGAGCTGGATGGAGTAGCGGCCGCCCTTGTTGCCACGGAAGAACGTCACAGCCATCTGCGTGTCAGCCTTGGCCGTCATATCCGGCTTGCCGTCACCATTGCTGTCGATTTCGATTTCCTTGGCCGTAATGGCATAGATAGCCTTGTCCTTCTTGGTACGGCTGATGAGTTCAATCGCTTCGTAGCCATTGCTGCTCATCAAATCGGAGCAGTACTTTTTAGCCTCTTCCTCATTGATTTTATTGAGGTCCGGCATCGCCTTTTCATCAAAAGCGTCTTTGATGATAACCCAGGCATTTTTGATGGTGTAGCCTTCATTGTCAAAGATGAGGACCTCGCCTTTCTTGTTTTCATAGATAGCATCTGCCGGGATGACATTGGGCTTTTTCGGGCAGTTAATCGTATAACCGTATTCCTTGCTGGTATACACATAAGGAACAGCAGCCTGAGTGCTGTCAGCGCTGGCCGTCTGAGCTGCCGGAGCCGCAGCAGCCACCGGCACTGCCATACCCGTTCCCGTAAAGAGAACGCCCATCAGTCCTAAAGCCGCGATAATCTTTGCTTGTTTCTGCATGTTCATTACCTCTTTCTTCTAATGTCAATGGGATATATCATCACCGTTTACGGGCAGGCTCGACATTTACCTTGTAGCCCTTCACCGTATTGCGGTGCATGATGCTCATAACACGTTCCGCCACATCTTCGGGAACTTCCACGAAGGTGAACTTATCGTAAATATTGATAACACCGATGGTCGTGCCGGGAATATCCGCCTCATCGGCAATGGCTCTGACAATATCCGCCGGACGGATTTTCTGGCTGCGTCCGATATTGAGGAACAGGCGCACCATACCGGGAGCGCCGCCCGTATCGCCAAAGGCTCCCGTATCCTTATCCACATCCTTGAAGCCTTCCAGGGACAGTTTCAAGGCAGCGGCGGCAATATCCACCATGTCAAAGCCCTCGTCAGCCACATCGGAAATGATTTCATGGTAATCATCATAATGATTCTGCTGCAAGGTCTTTATCAGACGTTCCTGCACCAGTTCCTTCTGGTGTTCCAGCATATCCGAAGCCGTAGGCAGTTCCTTGCGCTGGATTTTCGTATGCGCCAGCTTCATAATCAGCCGTAGCTGCCTGTATTCCTTGGGCTCGATAAAAGTCATGGCCACGCCCTTGCGCCCGGCCCGGCCTGTGCGGCCTATGCGATGCACATAGGACTCATGGTCCTGTGGGATATCGTAATTGATAACGTGCGTAATATCATCGATATCAATGCCTCTGGCAGCCACGTCCGTGGCTATCAGTATATCAATGCGCCCTTCACGGAAACGTTTCATCACCCTGTCACGCTGAATCTGGGACAAATCGCCATGCAGGCCGCCAGCCGAATAGCCGCGGGCCTCAAGGGATGCTGCCAAATCATCCACCGCCCGTTTGGTACGGCAAAAGATGATGAGCTTGCCCGTTTCCTCCACATCCAGCACCCGGCACAGTCCCTCAAACTTCTCCCGGGTCTCGTAGTAAAACTGATCAATCAGGGGAACTGTCAGGTTCTCTTTGGTGATGGTAATGCGCTGCGGATGCTGCATATAGCGGTGGGACAGCTTTTCAATCGGCCCCGGCATGGTAGCCGAGAACAGCAATGTCTGACGCCCTGCGGGAATCTGCCGCAGGATATTTTCAATATCGTCGATAAAGCCCATATCCAGCATTTCATCGGCTTCATCCAGCACCAGCGTATTTACCGTGGACAGCTCCAGCGTCCCACGGTTCAGGTGGTCCAGCAGGCGCCCCGGTGTCCCCACCACAATGTGGACACCGCGCTTCAGGGCTCTAATCTGCCTGTCAATGGACTGACCGCCGTAAACCGGCAGCGTCCGTACCCGTTTGAACCTGCCGATTTTATTCAGCTCTTCCGCCGTCTGAATCGCCAGTTCCCGGGTCGGCGTCAGGATAAGCGCCTGCACCCGGTGTATTTTCTCCGTGATTTTCTCCACCGTGGGAATGCCGAAGGCCGCCGTCTTGCCCGTCCCTGTCTGAGCCTGACCGATAACATCATGCCCCTCCAAAGTCAAGGGAATCGTCTGCGCCTGAATCGGCGAAGGCTCCTCAAAGCCCATCTCCTTCAAAGCCTGCAACAATTTCCGGCTAAGCTCAATCTCACCAAAGTTTTTAAGTTCCTGTTTCAAAAAGTTCCTCCAAAAATAAAAATAAAGGTATATTGTTCACCGGTGCCCAAGGAGGGCACATTATTCTTTCACCGGCTCGCCCACCACATCATAGGTAAAGCCCTGCAGGATGCGCACTTTAATAATATCGCCGGGCTTGCTGTCCGTATCCCCTTCAATATAAACCTGTCCATCAACCTCCGGGGCTTCGCGGTAGGAACGCCCCACCGCAATATTGGGCTGTCCCTCATCCCGGCCTTCTACCAGTACCTCGATGATTTTGCCTTCCAGACTCTGGTTTACCTCCTCGGAAATCTTGCTCTGCACGCTCATCAAATCATGATAGCGCTCCTGCATAACTTCCTCGGGAACCTGATTCTCCATGGCGTAGGCCGGCGTATCCTCTTCCCGGGAATAAGGGAAGGCCGCCACCTTATCCAGGCGCTGCTCAGTCAGGAAGTTGCGCAGGGTCTGGTACTGGGCATCAGTTTCCCCGGGGAACCCGACAATAAAGGTGGAACGGATGGCTACATCGGGGATACGCTCACGCAGTTTCTTAATCAGCGTAATCATCTGTTCCTGCGTGTCGGGACGGTGCATGGAGCGCAGCACCGAATCGTGGGCATGCTGCAGGGGCAAATCCACGTACTTGCAGACCTTGGGCTCCGTAGCATACACCTCAATCAGCTCATCGGTAAAGAATTTCGGATAGCAGTACAGGGTACGCACCCATTTGAGTTTCGGCACCTTGACCACTTCCCGGAGTAGGTCAGCCAACGCCGGACGGTCATAGATATCCCGGCCGTAATTGGTGCTGTCCTGCGCGATGAACACCACTTCCCTGACGCCCTGTTCCGTGAGTTTTTCCACTTCTGCGCAGATATCCTCAATCCTCCGGCTGCGGAAGCGGCCGCGAATCTGCGGAATCGCACAGAAAGCACAGCGGTTGTCACAGCCCTCGGCAATCTTTACATAAGCCGTGTAATCCGGCGTAGTTCTGATACGGGGCGTCTTTTCATCGTAAAGGGATTCATCTTCTCCGGCGATGACTATGCGGCGGCCCTTCAAAGTTTCCTCCACCGCTTCCATAATCCTGTTCCATGCGCCTGTGCCCAAAATGGCGTCGGCCTCCGGCAGTTCGTCCAGCAGTTCCTGCTTGTAGCGCTGGCCAAGGCAGCCTGCCACAATCAGGCTGCGGCAGCGGCCGGACTCCTTATATTCCGCCATCTCCAGCACCGTGGAAATGGACTCTTCCTTTGCTGACTGAATAAAGGCGCAGGTGTTGACAATCAAAATGTCAGCCTCTGCCGGGTTATTGGTAATCTCAATGCCGTGGCTTTTCAGCTCTCCCAGCATGACCTCTGTATCTACACGATTCTTGGAACAACCAAGACTGATAAAACCAGCTTTCAAAGTCTAACCTCCTAAAATGACGCTTGTATACGTCTAAAAACAACGGAAAGAGGATACAGCCTGCCAAAGACAGACAGCACCCTCTATAGCTCATACTTACTTGAACCTTACTTCCTTGACCCATCTGTCCAGAAAATCGTGCTTTTGCTGCGCCGTATACATGGCCGGCTGGTCAAAGAGTATCATGTTCTTGCCGGCAAACGACTTATAGGCCAAAGTGCCGGGATTCGTCGGTACAAAGTAAAAGTCCTGCATCTGCAGAGCCTGCTGAGCCTCGTCCGAGAGCAGCCAGTCGGCAAATTCCTTGGCCGCTGCGGCATCGGTATTCTTAGCCCGGTAAGCAATGCCTGTCCCCGTAATCATCGCCGCTGTACCATCGGCAGGATAAACTATTTTCAAGGGATAGCCGCCCTGCATATAACGCACGGCCTCGCTTTCGACGGCAATGGCCACATCCACCTCGCCCATGCCGGCCTGACGTACCGGATTGGAGAGATAACGGGCGTACTGCACCACCTTGGGATGAATCTGCCGCCAAATATCGTAGGTGGCTGCATCACCAAACTGTGCCAGCATACTCAGGAACAAATTAGCCGAAGCATCCGCCGCCAAAAAATCCGTGATGCCCACGCGCATCCGCGGCTGAGCCGCCAGTTCCTTCCATGTGTCGGGCACCCGCGACAACGTAAGCAGGTAGTCACGGTTCATGCAAAAGACAATGGGGTCATACCATACCCCCGTCCAATAGCCGTCCGCCTGACGGAAGGCCTCAGGCACCTGATCCCCTGACTCTGATATGTAGGGCACCAGAAAACCCGCCGCAGCGGCCTTTGTCAGAGTCTCTTTATCCGCCAGTACCATAGCCGCAGCTTTATCGCCGCCATTTTCCGCCTGACTTTGCAGGCGGTTCAATATTTCGCCGCCAGCCAAGGGAACAAAGTTAATCCGTACCCCCTTGACCTCTTCATAGGCGGCTGTCAGTATCGAAGCGTGCTCTGCCGGCAGGGTAGTGTAGACCAGAATCTCGCGCATCGGCCGGCGCACAGCATCCTGTCCTGAGCCGGCATAATATACCGACCCGGCCACCACCAATATCAACAGACAAAAGGCAGTGATGAGCAGGGATGTATATCTTCTCATCTGAAATTACCTCATAAACATACTTAGCAATTATAACCATTCTATCACAATAAAAAGGCTGTCGCAACAGCAACAGCCTTTTATCAGCAATTAAACCAAGCGCTTTTATGATTTTCCCAGCTCAGTCTTCATCGGCGTTTTTATCCTTGATAGGTACACCGAAGATAAGGTTATCCAGCAAGCCGATGAGCTGATTGATTTCTGGTTTTGCAATCTGCCCGGAAGCTCCCAGCTGCTCGCCCTTAAGACGCATTTCCTCACTGATAAGGGAGGAGAAGAGTACCAGCGGAACACCCTGCAGGACTTCATCCTCACGCACCAGCTTCAAGAGACGGTGCCCATCCATCTTGGGCATTTCCACATCGGAAATAATAACCCGTACATGCTTGTCGATGGGGCCGTCCTTCTTTGCCAGCCCCTGCAGGTAATCCCAGGCATCCTGACCATTGCCAAAGTCGCGGACATAGCGGTACCCTGACTCATGCAGAGTCGTAACCAGCAGGTCGCGCAGCATCGGAGAATCTTCCGCTACCACGACATGGACATCGGCGCGTTTGCTCTTGACGTCCTCGGTAGCCTCTTCATAAGTGGTGAGTTTCGCGTTGATTTCAGGATTGATTTCCGCAATGATGGTTTCAAAGTCGATGAGAAGCACAATACGGTCTTCCATCTTGATGATACCAACCACACGGGACTGGTCACCGACCTCAGGAGCCGGTTCCATATCCTTCCATGAAATACGATGAATACGGGATACATTTTCCACTAAGAAACCGATATTGTAATTGTTTATCTCCGTAACGATGACGTTACGCGGCTCTGCCTTGGACTGCACATTCAAGCAGCGGGGCAGGTTGACTAAAGGTATAGCCTTGCCACGCAGGGTAAAAAGGCCATCAATATACGGATGCGCCTGCGGCATCGCCGTTACCGGCGGACAGGTGATTACTTCACGTACCTTGGCCACATTGATACCATAGTTTACCTGACCAATGCTGAATTCGACAATTTCAAACTCGTTGGTGCCGGTCTCCAGCAAGATTCCTTTCTTATCTCCACTCGTTTCTGCTGCCATCTACTTCGCCCCCATATATTTTATATCCCATCAAATTTCGTCTCTAGCTTTCATATTCGCCCTTGAAATATAAAATCCTTCAAAGTCGTGAAATTTTCTTAAGATTCTTTGAGATATGTCCAGCCATCTTTTTCTTCGATGCGCTTTTCTCGCAATAAATGCCCCAGCGCACGCTTGAAAGCGGCTTTGGAAATCCCAAACTTATCACGGATAACCTCTGGAGAAGATTCGTCACTGTAGGGCATTTTTCCTCCACGGTTTGCCAAAAGTTCCAAAATACGCTGCGAATCTGACACCAGCGCCTTTTCTTTTGCTTCACGCAGGGAGGCATTCAGGCGGCCATCGGGACGGACAAAGGTAACTCTGGCCGTAACCACTTCCCCCACCCGCGGACGGCTAACCGCAGGTATTTCCTTGTTGGCGATAAAGACAATATAACGTTCCTCACTGAACATAAACGCACCGGCATCAGTGTAGTTATAAACCGCCCCTGTCACCATCTGGCCTTTTTTTACCTTGGAGGCCGGCTGGGAGGCCCGGCGCATTTCGTCCTCGACTTCCATGGTCACGGCCAGACGCCCGGATTTATCCGTGTAGAGTTTTGCCCAGACCACTTCCCCTATCTGCGGACGGCCGCGCATGCCGGCATAGGGCATGAAGATACCACGCTCGGCTCCCACATCCACAAAAGCACCGTCACGGCTGACGTTTATGATTTTCAGCCGGGCAATCTGCCCTTCCTTCATGCGGGGAACACGCATGCTGGCGGTCAGCTTGCGCTTGGGGTCAAGGTACAGGAATACCTCTACTTCATCGCCAATGCTTACAGGATGGGTCTGCTGATTCTTATGGAGCAGAATGTCATCATTGGTGTTGCCCGTTTCCGCATCCAGAAAGGCACCTGCCTCTGATTCGCGCACGACCTTCAAGGTGGCCACGGAACTTGGCCCATACTTGCGTTTTACTCGTTCTTCCATATCGGCAGCTGCCTCAGTCTTCATAAACACTCAGCTTGGCGTCACCCCAAAGCTGTTCCAAAGCGTAGTATTCCCGGGCTTCCTGCATGAATACATGGGCTACCACATCGCCGTAATCCAGCAGCACCCATTCACCTTCACGATAGCCTTCCTTATGATTGAAGTCCACGCCTGCCTTGCCCAGTTCCTCTTCAATATTATCGGCAATCGCCCGTACCTGGGTAGCGGTATTGGCCGAGCAGACCACAAAATAATCCGTTGAGGAAGAAATCCCCTGCATGTCCATGATGACAATATCACGGGCTTTCTTATCGCTGGCAGCCTTGCAAATTGCCTGACTAATTTCTACAATCGTCATTTATTTACCTCCATACTAAACTGTTTACTTCTCCAATACTTCTTCGGGGAATAATTCTTTCATCCGTTCTGCCGCCGCCGCATCGTCCATAACCCAGATAGTGGCGTCATCGGCAGCCGGCTCACCGGGCAGAATTACGCTGACCGGCGTATCACTGCTCAGCCTGCGCAGCACATTGGCCAGATGCACAGAATCAAAAATCTCCGCGCTGTAATCCACCCGTTCCTTGAAAACTTCCGCAATGGCCGGCAGTTTCGTCAGCGTCCCCACCTGCAGAAGATTCTGGTACAGGGCCTTGCTGAACCGCTGCTGCCGCTGTACACGTCCCTCATCGCCCAAATCCTCGCTGCGGTAACGCAGGTACTGCAGCGCCTGTGTGCCCGACAGATGCTGATAGCCTTTGGGCAGATGAATGGAAATTTCGGCCTCCTGGTCGTCGTAATTCATGTCGCTCTCCACATAAATATCCACGCCGCCCAGCACATCAATGAGTTCACTGAACACATTCATATCCAGAACTACATACTGATGGATGGAAATGCCCAGAACATTATTTATCTGCCGGACCATGAGGGGCGCGCCCCCCATGACATAGAGATTCTTTATCTTCGTCTGCTGGTCGCTGCCGGTGACATTGACCCATGTATCGCGCGGAATATGAATGAGCCGCAGCCTGCCGGTATCATTTTCAAGACTGGCCACCATAATGGCATCAGCCCTTTTTTCAACGCCGCCGTCATTATCAAGGCCGTCATCAATGCCCATAATCAGCACATTGGTATAGCCGTCAAACTTCGGGTCAACACTGCCGCGGCGCAGCTGCTGACGCGATGTGTAACCATCGTACATGGCCTGATATTCCCGGTTGACCATTGTCCCCAAGGTCACCAGACCATAGCCTGCCGCCACTATACCTATCAGCACCACAGCCAAAAAAATGATGAGCATTATCAGCCGCAGAATGGCGCGGCGCCGCCGTCTGGCCAGTTCCTGGCGCTTGCGAATTATATTTTGTCTGGTGACATTAACCCTTCGGGTATCATTTCCCCGGCTGTCCATCGTCTCGTCCTTCTTTATCCTTTATTCCGCAACAAAATCTCATTACGGGCCAAAACCGTGGCCGGATGAATAAGTCCGCCACGCTGAGCCACAAAGATGATGGACTGGGTAAGACCAGCCAGCAGCATCTCATCTAAGCCTGCAGTTCGGGCCAGCGCCCTTAGTTCCTCTACCCCGGGATAATTGCGCCCGGGCTCTATCATATCGGCAAACCAGATAATCTTATCAAGTTTTGTCATTTGTGCGCCGCCCACGGTATGCCGCCAAATGGCCTGCTCCACCGCCGCATCATCCACACCGTACTTCTCCCTTACAAGACGCGCCCCCACATAAGCGTGCAGCAGCAGCGGCATCTGCCGTTCGATAGCCTCCACCATAATCAGCCGTTTCTCAGCCTCCGCAATGAGATTTTCATTGGGAAACTCCCGGGCGCAGTCATGCAGAAGTCCGGCAATCCGTGCCTGCTTTTCATCAACGCCAAAACGCCGGGCTAAAGCCACTGCCGTTTCAGCCACGCCCAGACTATGCTCATACCGGGAAGTCTTGAGGCTCTTTTGCAGCAGGCTGCGCATCTCCTCATATTCCATGCTCATACTCATTGATACAGCCCCATTTCCGCTATATAATCAGCCACCCTCGGAGGCAGGAAATAGCGCACCGATTTTCCCTGCGCAATGCGCTGCCGCAGCATGGTTGAGGATATATCCATCAGGGGTACCGGCAGCAGATGGATGTGGCTGTACAGCTCGCCCCACCTGCCTGCCAATGAGGCTTCATCTACAGGGCTGTCCGGCCTGGTGGTGCCGATAAAATGACAGGCGGCCACCAGTTCCTCAGCATGATACCATGTGTGCAGCTCATTTATAGAATCACTGCCGGTAATGAAATAAAATTCTGCCTCATAACCGTACTCGCGCTGCAGCTCCCGTATGGTCAGCAGGGAGTAAGACGGCCCTTGACGCTCTATTTCCACCATTGACAGGGAAAATGCCGGATTGTCTGCAATGGCCAGTTCCGTCATCTTCACTCTGTCATAAACACCGGCGATTTTTCGCCCTTGCTTATGGGGGGGCCTATAAGCCGGGATAAAAATTACCCTGTCCAGATTATAGGCTTGCCGTGCCTCCTCGGCAATGACTAAATGAGCGATATGGATGGGGTCAAAGGTGCCGCCCATAATGCCGATTCGCTCTCCCATAACTAAATTCCTCCCCCTATGTACAGCAGCAGCCATACCAGCAGGACCGTAGCTGTTATCAGCAGCAGCGCCCTGCCGTAATCCTTGGTATCATGGCTCCCCTTGGGTGTTTTTACATAAGCGCGCCATGTCCTTATGTAACCGTATAATTTCTCCACTAGCGAATCTGCCCGTCACCGTTAATCAGATACTTGGTGCTGGTCAGCTCCATCAGTCCCATCGGCCCGCGGGCATGCAGCTTCTGGGTACTGATGCCGATTTCTGCCCCAAAGCCAAATTCAAAGCCATCGGTAAAGCGTGTTGACGCATTGACATACACTGCCGCTGCATCCACCTCACGCTGGAAACGCCGGGCATTTGCCAGGTCATTGGTGACAATGGTTTCCGAATGGCCGGTGTTATAATGATTGATATGAGCGATAGCCGCCGTCACATCCTCTACCACCTTGACAGACAAAATCAAGTCACCATACTCCGTTGACCAGTCACTTTCCTCTGCCGGCTTCATGTCAGGGCAGATGGCTCTGGCCTTGTCACAGCCCCGCAGCTCTACTTTTTTCGCCTGCATGGCCCTGCTAAGCTCCGGCAGGAACCGGGACGCGATTTTGGCATGCACCAGCAGGGTTTCCATGGCATTGCAGACGGAAGGACGGCTGGTCTTGGCATTGATGGCTATATTTACGGCCATCTCCATATCAGCACTTTCATCCACAAAGGTATGGCAGACACCCGTACCCGTTTCTATGACCGGCACGGAGCTATCCTCTACCACGCGTTTTATCAGGCCGGCACCGCCACGGGGAATGATGACATCCAAAAGCCCCGTCAAATGAGTCATAACACCGACAGCCTCTCTGTCGGTAAAATCAACAAACTGAACGGCGTCCTCCGGGATACCGTTAGCATAAGCTGCCTGCGCCAACAGACTGCTGATAGCGATATTGGACTGGAGAGCTTCACTGCCCCCCCTGAGCAGGACAGCATTGCCGGATTTCAGGCACAAACCCAGAGCATCCGCCGTGACATTGGGACGGGCCTCATAGATAATGCCCACCACGCCCAAAGGCACATGAACCCTGCGGATAGCAAGGCCATTAGGGCGTACCGAACTGCTATCGCCATAGCCCACAGGGTCAGGCAGAGCCGCTGTCTGCCGCAGGCCTTCCGCCATACCGGCAATCCGGCTCTCATCAAGCAGCAGACGGTCAAGATAAGATGACTTAATCCCCTTTCCCCGGGCAGACGCCATATCCTGCGCATTGGCCGCTAAAATCTGCGCACTGCCCTGCTCCAAGGCATCAGCCATGGCCAGCAGTGCCTGATTTTTCACCGCAGTGGACAACACGCCCAGCTTATATGAAGCCGCTTTTGCCAATTCGGCTCTGCGCCGCAATTCAGCCTGTATATCCATTGTCATTCCTCCTAAGGAATATTCATAAGGTCAAACCATCAAGACCATATTGTCACGATGGATTACCTCATCCGGCACATCACCTGCTACCAGACGGGCAATCTCTTCCGTTTTATGCCCCATCACCCTGCTGAGGGTTGACATGTCAAAATTCACAATGCCCCGGGCAATTTCCTGCTGGCTTTCCGTCAATACACGGACGGTACTGCCAGCGGCAAAATCACCGGCACAGGCCACCACGCCTGCCGCCAGCAGGCTGCTCCCCTTGTCTCTCATGGCGGTGGCACAGCCTTCATCCACCACGATTTCCCCGGCCAGACGCTTGCCAAAGGCCAGCCATGACTTCCGCACACGCAGGTGGGATTCTCTGGCAGGGAAAACCGTACCGATATTTTGACCTGTCAAAACAGCGCGCAGTACCCCTTCCCTGGAGCCCGAGGCAATAACCATGGTCACGCCGGCGCTCATGGCAATCTGGGCGGCCTGAATCTTCGTCATCATGCCGCCTGTACCCAGCTTAGAGCCAGCACCGCCGGCGATAGCTTCCACCTCCGGGGTTATTTCGGGAATTTCGCTGATGAGTTTTGCTTCTGGATGGACAGCCGGATTAGCCGTATAAAGCCCCTCAATATCGGAGAGGATAACCAAAGCATCGGCATCTACCAGCGTTGCCACCATGGCCGACAGATTATCATTGTCGCCAATCTTTATTTCATCAACTGCCACTGCGTCATTTTCGTTGATAACGGGCACAGCTCCCATGGAAAGCTGCGCCAGCAAAGAGTTGCGGGAATGGATGTACTGATGATGCTGTACGGAATTTTCCTTGGTGAGCAGCACCTGCCCCATCACCTGACCGTATTCGGCAAAGAGCTTTTCGTAAATGTGCATCAGTACGCCCTGACCGATAGCCGCTACCGCCTGCTTTTCAGGAATGGAATCCGGTTTTTGGGCAAGTCCCAGCTTGCCCAGTCCGGCGGCAATAGCCCCGGAGGACACCAGAATCATTTCCTTGCCCTGATTTTTCAAATCAGCGATTTCCCGAATCAGCCTGTCAATGCGATATAGATTCAGTTTTCCCGTTTCATGGGTCAGGGTGCTTGTACCCACCTTTACCACGATGCGTTTTGCATCGCGCAAGCGTTCTCTGGCGGTTCCCATGCGCATGCCTCCCTATTATTTACGGCAGTTCGATTTTCGGCTTGTCATAGTTGCGCTTAAAGAGCAGTCCGTTGCGGCCGATAATCTGCACGAGATTTACATCGGCACGTTCAGCCAGCATGGTGATGGCATCTTCCGGCTCTTCCAGACAATTCTGCAGCACGCGCACCTTAATCAGTTCCCGTTTCTTGATGGCCTCCTGCGCGGCCTGCACCACAGTCGGCGTCACGCCGTCCTTGCCCATCATAACAACCGGCTCCAGCTTCTGCCCCATGGAGCGCAGGAAACTCTTCTGCTTGCCCGTTAATGAATTTCTTAACAAATTTATTCCTCCGTAAATACTTAATCGCGGAATTCAAATTCCATTTCGCCGATATGGATAGTGTCGCCCTCTTTGGCGCCCTTTTCCCGCAGCTTTTCATCGAGATTCTTGATACGCCAGATGTACTGGAAACGGCGAACAGCCTCATCGTTGAGGAAGTTGGTCATCTTCACAAGTTTTTCGATATTCTGACCGGATACCACCAGTTCACCGCTGATATTGCGGGAAATGGTAATCTTGTCCGGGTCTTCCTCGTTTTCGTCATAAACTACGACATCTTCTTCCGTTTCCGGCTCCTCGACATAATTATCCAGCCACTCACCGGTGTAGTCGATAAGCTCCTGCACGCCTTCGCGCGTAGCTGCGGAAATGGCAAAGAATTTCAGCCCGTTTTCCTCGGCCAGCTTCTTGAGGCGCGGCAGATTTTCCTGCGCTTCGGGCAGGTCTATCTTATTGGCCACCAGCACCTGTGTGCGGCGGGCAATTTTCTCGCTGTATTTTTTGAGTTCCGCATTGATTTTATGGTAATCATCAATCGGGTCACGGCCTTCCAGACCAGATGCGTCCACAATATGCAGAATCAATTTCGTACGCTCTACATGGCGCAGGAAGTCATGACCAAGGCCGACACCGTCAGCCGCACCTTCGATAAGGCCCGGAATGTCAGCCATGACAAAACTCTTTTCATAGTCGGTCTTTACCACGCCCAGCACCGGCGTAATCGTCGTAAAATGATACTCAGCTATCTCAGGTCTGGCTGCCGAACAGCTGGCTACAAGGCTCGACTTGCCCACACTCGGATAACCGACAAGTCCCACATCAGCGAGCAGCTTCAATTCCAAAATGAGGTTTTTGGCCTCACCCGGTTCGCCGAATTCAGCAAAGGTCGGTGTACGATTGGCTGAGTTGGCAAATTTGGCATTGCCGCGTCCGCCGCGTCCGCCCTTGCAGACCACCGCCTCCTGACCGATTTCCGTAAGGTCAGCCAGCACCTTGCCCGTAGCCTCGTCCTTGACAATCGTTCCGGGCGGTACCTTTACATAGCAGGCCGGCGCATTGGCACCATACTGATTCTTGATATCGCCATTTTCCCCGTTCTTCGCCGTAAACTTCCGATGAAAACGGAAATCCAGCAGGGTGTTCATATTCTGGTCAACGATAAAAATAACATCGCCGCCCCGGCCGCCATCGCCACCAGACGGGCCGCCCTTCGGTACAAACTTCTCTCTTCTAAACGCCGACTTACCATGACCACCGTCACCGGCCTTCACAATAACACGGGTTCTATCAATAAACTGCATATTTCCTCCACATCCAGTAAAAAGACAATGGTATAATCTCCCGGCGCCCAAGGACGGACGCCCGCGGCCGTAAATTCCCGGAAGGAATTTCAGGCCGCAGTTTCTTTTGGTTCTTTTCTTTGCGCCAAAGAAAAGAACACAGCGTATAATACACAAAGGCAAGAGCCGGCATTGCGTTCAATACCGGCCCTTGCCTTTATGCACTACAACGCAACTTAACGCCGTTCCATATATAATACAACAATACCTGCGCTTAAAAAGCGCAGGTACCGAGTATTTGTCTTACATAGCTTCTTCAGCCGTATAAACGCTGACCTGACGCTGGTAGCGGCC